>OGOM01000078.1_pt1 | contig 93226 bp, 90 predicted proteins | sample 1552681 | NCBI WGS metagenome assembly OGOM01 (sample SAMEA2580188, study PRJEB22360) | human gut metagenome | biome: human gut; feature: human-associated habitat; material: faeces | place: Denmark | collected 2008/2010 | reverse complement strand
CGTGGTGGGTTGTGCACCCCACGGGGCGCCGCTGCCGATGACGCGGGTGTCAAGAATATGCCCGATGCCAACCAGAGCGAAGATGAGCACCTTTTTGAAAATGCCCTTGAAACCGACTTCGCTGGACAGCTTCTTATCCACCACAGCGCACATAATGCCGGTGATGTAGTCGATGACTACGAAAGCCAGAAGCGCGTAAAGCAAGCCGTCACATCCTCCCAAGAACCATCCGAGCCAGCCGCCGATACCGGCGAATACCACCTGAATGGTCGTCCAGAATTCTTTCATGTTGTTTGTCCTCCTTTGAGATTAAAAATGGGTATGAAAAAAGTGACGCCGGAGCGTCACACTTTTCCGATAGCATAGATTGATACTTTGTAGGTTGCCGATGGTACCGTATTTGGTCTTACGGCAAATATCTTTCCGGGGTTGGTCGTTGTAGACCAGCTACTCGAACTGCCTCGCTCCACAAACATGGCGTAATTGCTGTTCTCCGTGGAGATATGGACATGAGGAATTTCCGCGAAGGTAAATGGAAAATTAGGGAGCGCAATTGCGCCGCTCTCATAGAGCACGCCCCATGCCGTCGAAATGGCGGTCGTAAAGGAATACTGACCCCAACATTCCGCTGTACCGCTTTTCCATTTACGGTAATTCCAGATGCCGCTTGTCCCTTGCTGAATGACAAAATCCGCAAGGGGTGAGCCATCCACCCGCATATCCCCGGCAACATCCAGCATGGCTTGTGGCTCCGGCGTGTTGATGCCGACCTTCTTTTTCCGAAGCGCAATGAGGGGCGTACCCTGCGGAACAGTAAAATACAGATCCAGACTGCTCAAAGAATAGAGCTTGTCTTGGATCTGTAGATGAAGGTCGTAGGAACTGTTGGCATCCAGACTACACAATTCCAAATTGGAGTAGCTGAAAGAGGTTCCGCTTTTTGTCGTGCCGGAATAGATGCTGGTGTAGCTGCCGTAACTGCTCTCACTGGTTTTCTTGTACCGATACCGCACATAAACCACGTTGTTTTTCTGCGTCCCGTCTACGGTTACAGCAGAAATAGAGCCGCTGAATTTGAGCTGCATTTCCGCTTCAATGTCGTTGGTTCGTCGGAGCGTCACCGAGGACACCTTCGGCTTTGCGTATGGGATGACCGTCACCGTCTGTGAAGTTTCGGCGGTGTAGCCGCGGGAGTCCGTGACCGTGAGCGTGACCGTTACGCTGCCGGACTTGGCGATCTTTCCAACAGATAAGGCAGAGCCGGTAGTGTTAGAGGATGACAGCCCGTTGCAGGAAGCCGTGTAGTTGGAAATACTGGCACCGTTTTTTTCAGTTGCCGTTCCAGGCGTGACCTTGAGGGTCGAGTAGTTCTGAACGAATAGCTGGTCGTTGCCTGTGAGGTTTTTCGTGGTCGTGTAGCTGTCGGCATAAGTGAATCCGCTTATGGTTGGAGCAGAATTGGTTGCCGTGGTCAGTACAGTGGCGGTCTTGCTTGAGGTGCTGCCGATCTGCGTAGACCCGCTGTAAGACGAAACCGCAAAGGTACCTGTGAACGACTTGATGGATGCCATAGCGTTCAAAAGCGTTGTTCTCTGCGCCGATGTCAGCGTGACCGTGCGGTTCGCCGTGCCCTTCGACCAGGAAAGCCCGGAAATAGTCAGGATGGTCGTGCTGCCGTTTTTGAGCACCAGCGTATTGGTGTAGGAGGCTTCGTACACGGTCACATTGATGGTAATGGAAACCGTGGCATTGTCCGCCGTCACCGTGTTGACACTATTCACCACAGCACCGCCCAGCGTCTTGACCGTGGAAGTGCCGGAAGTTCCGTAGACCTGGTTGTACTGCCGCCTTGCTCTGACCCTCACCGTATAGCTCGTGTTCGGCGAAAGTGAGGACAATGTTACGCTGGCGCTGGTGGATGCCGTTGTTGAGAACTGCGTCCAGCTCGAACCGCCGTTTGTGCTGTACTGCCAGACGTCCGCCGTGGCCGAGGATGTAGCGGAGATTTTGAACCCGTTTGCCGTGACATTCGATGTACTGAATGTAACTGTGGGAGCAGAGCGGTCAATGGTAGTCAGCGTCATGCTGCCGCCGTATTCCTGTGAACCGTAGATATAAACACGGGTCGAGAATCCGACCGCAATCGTTTTGCTGCCGTTGCTGTTGTGAGCCACAGTAATCGTGCCGCTGACAGACCCTTTCTTTGCCGGGAAAACACGGTCATCCCAATAGGTACGGCCCTTTGAGTATACGGTCGTACCATTGATCGTTACAGTGGTCGTGTCAATGGTGTAGTAAGTGGATGCGCCACCGGTAGAGGTCAGCGTCCAGGAAAGTGTCGAGCTGTTACCGACCACATTCACGCTTTCTGAAATGTCCAGTTGAAGATAGCGCCCATCGTATGCCGCGCTTTTCCAAGTTGCCATAGCTTTCCCTCCTTAATCCAGAATGACGATGTTCAGCCCTTCAGACGCCGTCGGCATCGGGACAAACTTCGTTTTGCCCACGGTCAGCTCGCCGTCCACCGTGGTTTTCTTAGTCTGCGTTTCGTCCTTGTTCAGGGTGAAGATCACCTCGTCGTTGTAGTAACCGGCGAACTCCGTGTTTGTGATGACCGTCCGCTGAGACGATGCGCTGTTGGATACCTCGATGCCCCGCTTGTCGATCTTGACCTCCTGCGTGTAGATTTCGTTGGGTGCGGGTGTCCACTTTCGGGGGATCGCCCCTTCGGAGATCATGATGTCGGCGAGGTAGATGGACGCATCCCGACAGTAGCAGTAGATTCGCAGCGTAGGGTCGGTCACATCCGTGAGCGTTACGGAGTAATCCGTCCAGTCAAACGTCGTGGACTTATTGAACAGGTACTTGGTTTTATTCCCGTTGTAGGTCACATAGAAATACCCGGACATGGTCGAGGTTTTCTTCGCCCGGACAGAGATCGTATAGGTGCCGGGAACCACCCCTCGGATGTACTGCGACAACGAGGAGTATGCGCCCAGCACAAAGCAGGAGTCGGAAATGGTGTTGTTTTGCGTATCTGTGGAGGCATCCGTTTTCACCGTACCGGAGTAGCTCCAATCATCCGTGATGCCGTTCAGCCCGGAGGAATTCTGCACATAGTTGATGCCGCCGATGTACTGCTCCTGCATGGTGACGGACAGTCCATTCACCGTGTGTTCCAATTCCGAAACACGGCTTTCGGAGTTCAGCACCCGTTCCTCCAGGACGCCCTGGTCGTTGGACACTGTTTCCACCGTTTCGGTAAGGGTCGCCACATAGCTGTTCAGCCCGTCGATGGTCTGCTGGAACTGTGCGTCCTTCTCGGTCAGAATGGAAATGGTGGTGCGGATCGTTTCAATGTCGTTCTGCACCACCCATTCATTTCCGTCCCATATCTTCGTTTCCGGCGGGGTCACGGAAGTATCCACCCAGAGCTGCCCCTCATAGGGGTTCTCCGGCGGCGTGTCCGAGGTGACCACATCGCAGAGACTGATAATCGTGAACTGTGCTGATGCGATCATCTCACCACCTCCTCAAAGTGCCACAACGACCATAAAGGTTGCCTTGGTATCCACATCGGCGCTGGACACCGACAGGGTCTTACCGGTCTTGCTGCCGTTGGTTCCCCAAGAGGTATCGACTACACCATCCTTGTTGTACTTCGTCCAGGTGTAACTGCCGTTTCCGGCTGCGTCCACCTCGGAGCCTGCCTGATAGCAGACGGCGGTCAGCACAGTCGTGCCCTGGCCGTTCTTGAACACATCGCCGCCCGTGGAGGTGACGATGATCTGCAACGGGTCGGAGTTGTCGATGAAGGTCGCCACATCGAAAAACTTCGTGTTATAAGAAGCGGATGCGGAATCCGTGTCCTGGGCACAGCACTTGAACACAGCGTAGCTGTCCACCGCTGCGGCGTAGACCGTGAGGGTATTGGTGGCCGTGCCGGTGTATTTGTCGGCGGTATCCGAGAGCTTGCGCCAGCCGATACCGAAGTCCGCATCATAGCCGGTGGAAGAAGTAGCGGTGACGGAAGCGTCCATGACCGCCCACTTGTAGCTGACCTTGGTGGTGTCTACCGTAGAGCCGCGCCACAGCTCGGCCTTGGCGGTCAGACTGGCGACCTCCTCGTTCTTGAACACATTTCCGTTGGGCGTGGTGACCAGCAGGTCAACGATGCCGGAACCGTTGACCACACGGGAGAAGGAAATGGTCAGCGGATGGGTCAGCGACAGGCCGGTGCTTTCGTCCTTGTAGGTGATGACACAGCGGTAGTCGATGCCGGGCAGCTCCGCCATGACATTGGCCTTGACCGTGAGGATGTGGCTCTTGGCACCACTCAGTCCGTAGTTCGTACCTGCGGTAATGGCGGTGTTGCTGTCGCCCACATACCACTTGACCGAGGTGACATTGGCGGTGGCGATCTGGTCGGCGGTGGTGCCGATGACATACAGACTGGGTGTCAGAACGAGGTTCTTCGTTTTCCAGTCCGGAGTATAACTGCCGTTGTCGGGGTTATACATCTGAGTCTTGGCGAGGTTCGAGCCGATGTACCCCGTCAGCGTCAGTGCGTCATTGTAGTCGATGATGGTAAACTGACCTTGTGCTTTGCTCATGTGAGAAGCCTCCTTTGAAGTTGTTGTATCTGAACCGGACACTGTGCCGGCTTCTGTTGTGGGTTCTGCGGTTGCCATAGTAAATTCCTCCGTTATAACAGGCTTTGCCTGGTCGTGGTGTCGATGAGGTCGCAATAAAAAGTGGCGCGGACTTTGACATCCGCACCGGTGATGACCACGGATTTTGCGCCGCCGAAATGCTGTTCATTCCAGACCTTGTCCGCTTCTGTGTCCTCCGACACCCTTGTCCAGATAAACTGGTTGGCATCCAGCGTGTCGGTGATGTCCTCGTCCCAGGAGTACACCTTAGCGGAAAGCAGCGTTTTCACATTACCGTTCTTGAAGATGTTCCCGTTGGATGAGATGATGACCAGTCGGAGCATTTTCTGCTCCTCAATGGTGGTAATGCGGTCGCTGACCTCGGTGACCTCTTTGCTGGTGGCATACGCACGGAGTACCACTTCGCCGCTCTCCAAATCCCACCATGACGAGCCGTCCTGCGACTGGATAACTCCTGCCTTGATAATGTTCGCCACCAAAGAGCCGGAAGTGATGAAGTCCGCAACGATCTGCCCGTCTGCCGTGATGGCGGTTTCATAGGGACCGTTGTAGCCGTTATGGGAAAATCCCAAGCCGCCCACATTCCACCGCCAGACATTCACGGCTTCGTCAATGGAGGGAGCGTCCAGAATGAGCAGTTCATAGGGCTGTCCGTTTTCCTCGCTGGTGTGAATGACCACATAGCCGCCGCTCTGGCCGGTGATAAGCCCGGTGGCTTTGCCGATGGCGGTTTGGAGCAACTTCGGAAAGCGTCCCACCGTGGACTCCACCTTATCAACCGTTGATTGCACCTCGGAAATGGTGGTGATCATGCTGGACTTGCTCTGACCGAGGGAAATGCTCTTGTACCGCTCGGCGAGGGTATTGTACACAGTTTCAATGACCATAGCCGATACGCTGACACCCAGAAGCGAGTGCCGGATGGTGACGGTATCACAGAGATTGACCCGCTCCAAGAGTGCAGAATACTCCGGCTGCTTCCAGAGCGGCTCGAAGGACACCTTCACCGTGGGGATGGTCGCCCCCAGCGGATTGGCTTTGATGTAGCTGTTGGCTTTGGCTCTGAGGGCTTCCTCGGTCACAACTCCGTCAAACTGGTCGGAGAAATCCATGATGAGCGTTTTCGCCCGGACGATCTCCGAGGTCACAATGGGGAGCGTTACCTCTGGCAGCGTGACCACCGTTTCGGTGTCCGAGCCTTCCGGGGTGTACACGGCATATGGGAGCAGTGCGGTATACACACCGCTGTTGTCCTCGTCCTGCTCCATGGCGGTGAGGTTCTTGCCGTATTCAATGACCACTCCGGTCTTCTGCCCACGGTGCGAATGGAACTTCACCGTGAAGTTGTCCCATTCAAACTCACCATACCATTTGGAGAGCATGGAGCCTTCCGTACCGCCGAGGCAGGCGCGGACGCTTTTCGGCTGCGTGACGGAAAACGCCTTTGCATCCGAGTAGTCCGTCCAGCCCATGAAGCGTGTATCTCCGGCAAGGAGCTGCGAGAGAATGAGCTGAGGAGAGCGGCTCTCGGTCGAAAACGGCAGCACCGGCACATTGGTGAGGTCATAGGAGATGTGCTGACCGTAGATGGTGACGATACCGTTGAGCGGCTTCGTGATACGGTAAATGCGGAATGCTTGGTCAGCGGCGGTGTCATTGGGCTTTGCCTTGATGATGCACTCCTTTGTGATTAGCCCGTAGTGCTGACCGCTCACCGGGTATTTGAGCAGACACTCAAACACACCGTTCCGCTCCTCGGTCACTTCACAGGAAATGGTGTCCGTCAGCACTCCAAGACCGAATGAACTGAAATCTGTAGCGTTTGCGGGGTAAAGTACAGGGATCATAGGCAGCACCACCTTGGAATGACCTCAATCCTTGACACATCGCCATTGCAGTTAATGGTGCAAACACCCGGCTTGAGGGCTGGAAATTCCGCTCCTTTGACTGTGTCGTTTTTGAGGGCAGTGCCTTTGAAGCAATTCATCAGCTCACTGTCTATCTCGATGTACTCGTCCAAGTCGGAAATCATCATGCCCCGTCCTTGGGGTTGTATCAGCAGCGCCACCGTACCGCTGCCATAGAGCTTGATGTACGGTCGGCTCTCAAACGCCGTCGGATTGGTAATCGTCAGTTCGGAGGCGTCAGCCGACACCGTTTCCTGTCCCGCAAAACTGTATTTATAAGGTTTGCAGTTGAAGGTCACGGTGAAACTGCCGACCTTGTTCAGCTGCTCCTCAATGTCCAGATGGCCAGAGATGACGCCGTAGCGGAAATACTCCGCATCGTAGGAGTCGGTGATTTCGTGGTATCTGTCCGGCTCGGAATAAAGCCAGCCCTTAATGTCCCGCAGGACAGCGGCAAGTGCGGCTATATTCTTCCGTGCGAGGAACACCGTGTAGGTCACTTTGATGTTGGCAAAGCGGCGGTTCGGATTGATGATGTCACCGCTCCTGCCGGGAATGGAAATGAACTCCGCATCGTACTCCGGTGCGGAGAACACATCCTTTGTCTCAATATGCAGGCCGAAATCAGCGGAACTGCGGCCGTTGTAGGTGAAATAGGTCATGCGAATACCACTCCTTTCCGCTGGGCGAACTGGTTCGCCGTTTCCATGACTTCATTGGTGAGCTGACGGATGTCCTCGCTACTGTAATTGTTGAAGGTGGCGATGTTCAGGGCAATGGTGAAAGCAGACGCCGCCTTGCCGACCACGCCGTCAACAGCGGATCGGATCGAGCCGTTCACGTCAAAGTCGGTGGGCAGAGCCGTCTGCATATCGTGGGCGAGGTCGCCCATGACGCCGTTGATGTCCTCTGCCATCCCTTCTGCGGCTTTGACCGCTTCATCGCCGTTATCTTCAATGGACCCGGACAAGCCTTTGACCAGCATTTCACCGACCCATGCCATTTCCTTTGAGGGCGAATGGATACCGAAGAAATCGCAGATACCGTCCCAGATGGAGGAGATCCACCCGGACACCTTATCCCACAGCCAAGAGGCAAGCTGGGTAATACCGCTCCACAGTCCCTTGACGATGTTGCCGCCGATTTCTACGATTTTATACATCAGAGAGCCGAAGGCTTTCACGATGCCCGCAATAATCTGCGGCACGGCCTTGACGATCTCCACGATAATGGTGGGCAGGTTTTCAATCAGCGCAACGAACAACTGCACACCTGCCATGATGATCTTGTCGATGTTCCCGATGAGGGCATTGACAATGCCGGAGATGATTTGCGGAATCGCCTGCACGATGGTCGTGATGATTTGCGGCAGGGCTTGAATGAGAGAAATCAGCAGGTCGATGCCCGCTTGAATAATGAGCGGTATCGCATTCAGTACAGCATTGATAATGCCGTCAATGATTTTCGGGATAGCTTCCACGATTGCCATAATGATATCCGGCAATGCGGCAACAAGCGAGGTCAGAAGCTGAATGCCTGTCTCGATAATCTGCGGAATCGAATCCAGTAAGAAAGTAATGATGCCGTTGATGATCTCCGGCAGGGCGGCGATCAGCACGGGCAGTGCGTCCAATAGTCCCTGGGCAAGACCTGTTATAAGCTGTAAGGCTGCGTCAAGGAGCATCGGCAGGCTGTCCACCAGACCTTGTACGATGGTAACGATAGCCTGCACCGCTGCCGGGATGAGCGTGGGCAGTGCATCCGCAATGCCGGTCACCAGCGTGGACACCAGCTGTACTGCTGCCTCGATAAGCAGGGGCAGATTCTCAATCAGCGTGTTCACGATGGTCATGAGCGCGGACACCGCCGCCGGGATAAGCTGCGGAAGCAGGGACAGAAGCGTTTCCAGCACCTGCGAGAACAGTTCGGTGACTGCCTCCAGCAGTGTGGGCAGCAGTTCACCCACAGCCGTCAGCAGAGCGTCCAGCACCGTGGGCAGAGCTGCCACGATGTTTTCAATGACCGGGGTGATGTTTGCCACCACGGTCTTGAAGGCGTCAACCATGTTGTTGCACAGCAACTCCATGTCAGCGTCCGCATCGCCGAAGCCCACGATGAGGTTCGACACGGCGGATTTCAGCGCATTGACAGAGTCGGAAATAGTGGCTTCCGCTTCTTTTGCGGTCGTTCCTGCAATGTCCATGCTCTCCTGCATGACATGGATGGCTTCCACCACATCCGCATAAGAGGAGATGTCGTACTTGACACCGGATATTTTCTCCGCATCGGCAAGCAGTCGCTCCATTTCCTGCTTCGTGCCGCCGTAGCCCAGCTTGAGGTTGTCGAGCATCGTATAGTTCTGCTTGGCAAAGCCCTGGTAGGCATTCTGAATGGAGGACATATCCGTACCCATCTTGTTGGCGTTATCGGACATATCCGTAATTGCCATATCCGCATACTTTGCGGCTTTTTCGGTATCGCCGCCGAGAGACTGGATCAGGCTTGCGGAGAAGCCCGTGACCGTCTCCATGTACTCGTTGGCAGAAAGCCCTGCCGTTTTGTATGCGTTGGCGGCGTACCGCTGGATCTCCTGCGAGGAGTCCTTGAACAGGGTGTCAACACCGCCGACCAGCTGCTCATAGTCCGCATAGGCAGCGATGACCTCTTTTCCGAGCTTCACGGCGGCGGCACCTGCGGCAACAGCCACGGCACCGAGTGCCACACCTACGGTTTTGAGAACCTTGCCGAAGCCTTCAAACTTACTGCCGGATTCCTCCGCAGCCTTGCCGCCATCCTTGATGGCCTTCTCATTTTCATCCAGCTCCCGATTCATGTCGTTGAGGGCGGCTTCGGCATTGTTGAGCTGGATCTGCCAGTTCTGGGTGCGGCGGTCGTTCTCTCCGAAAGAGGTGGCGGCATTCTGCAGAGCCTTGCGAAGGGTATCGATTTTTGTCGTCTGCTCGTCGATCTCTTTTCGCAGCACCTTATTCCGTGCGGCAAGCGCCTCCACGGATTTATCGTTTTTATCGAACTGAGAGGTGGCGAGCTTCATTTCGGAGCCGAGCACCTTGAAGGACTGGTTGATGTCCGCCAGTGCTTTCTTAAATTCTTTTTCGCCCTCAAGACCGATCTTCAGTCCGAAACTGTCTGCCATGTACCGTCACCTCCTTAAATGCCGTCCGGGATAATATCGTCAATGTAGTGTTCGTGAGCAGGAACAGCCTGCCCGTTATACTGTTTGTGGCACTCCCATAAGTCCAAAAGCAGACCAAACGGCATCAGCCACACCTCATCCTGGCTGAGATGCAGGTGGGCAAGGCCGTAATAAAGAAGCCGGGTAAACAGCTCCGCATCGGAGACCGTTACCCGACTTGCGCGTTTTTTGCGTCTTTCTCGCTTTCCACATTCCGCTTGGTACCCTTGTAGAGCGCCTCCGTAATGGCGGTTTTGTATCCGGCGAGGTCGAGGGGCGTGGTCAGAAGCTCCACCACATCCTCCGTGAGCAGCTCATTGGGATGCTCTTTATCCTTGAGGTTGTGAATGAGGATGCTCTGATTTGCCAGAAGCGTGATGAGCCACACGATCTCTCCGATGGCCATTTCAAAGTTCTCGGCCTTCATCAGCTTCTCGCCGAGGTTTTCCAGCCCGCCATAGCGACCGGCGATCTCCTTGGTGGCTTTGGTTGTGAGGAGCAGTGTGTACTCCTCGTCACCGATGGTGATGACTGCAGTTCTCTCGTTATCCATTGTGTGTTACCTCCATTAACCCTGTTTTTCGGGTGTCGTGGTATAGGTCGGCTCATAGACTTCCTTATACCAGTTCGTGATAGTCGCAGCGGTCACATCGCCCTCCAGTGCCTCCGCTTTCCACGGGTGCTTGCCGCCTGCGTCTGCTTTGTTGCGGCGAAGAATGGTACCCTCGATGGTCGGCGTAGAGAAAGTAATGCTGTCGCCCTTGGTGGCAAGGTTCGTCGCCGGAATACCGAATTTCACACGGTACAGCCAGTAATACTTGTACTTGCCGTTGGACTTCTTGGCACGAAAGCCCACCGCCACAGGGTCGCCGCCGTCCTCGGAAGCGGAAATGAGCACCTTGTTTTTGTCGATGGTTGCACCCGTGAGGTCGGATGCCGCCGCAGAGCCGATATCGTCAATGCCGAGGGAGAGCGTGCCGGACTTGAATTCCTTCACGATCTCCGAAGCGCCGTCATCGGCATAGAGCGTTGCTTCTGCCAGTTCCACCGAAAGGTCGGCGGAGATGGCTTTGGCAAGCTGGGACGGCGTACCGTAGGTTTCCTCACCGGCGTCGTTCTCGGTGATTTTTGCGTAATACAGTCTGTCAAGACCGATGGTCGCCATAACTTATTCCTCCAGTTCGTAGATTTGCGCCACGTCAATGGCGTAGTGATGGTAGCCGGTTTCGGTTTCATATCCGATGTACCGGCGGTCGGTAATATAAAAGTTCGCGCCCAGTAAGGCACGGACAAGTGCATTTTTCAGTTTGGTGTAACTGCCCTTTGTGAAGAGGGACAGCCGTGCCTCCTGCGTTTCGCAGCCGGGGGTGTTGTCGGCGTGAAGATCAAAGCTGTCCGACAGCGGCGTAATCACCAGATAGGTGTCCGGTGCTTTGCCGGAGAACACACCCGTTTCCACTGGAACACCGCAATGCTCGGCGATGGTTTGTAAATCGGATAGCAGGCTCACAGCTTTTCCACCTCCTCATCCAGTGCCTTGGTCATGGCATCGATACATTCCTGCCGGGACGCTGTTTTCGCAGGCTTCAGAAACGGCTTTGCGGGCTGCCCGTGCTTGCCGTATTCGAGAATGTTGGCAAGTTTGGCATTGCTGCTGCCGTCCGAGCGAGGCTCAGCGAAACCGACCTTGATGTCGTGGTTGCCGTCCCGGTTCAGCTTGGAGGGAGAAAGGCCGAGTGCGCCTTCCAGTTCGCCCGTGGTGCGGGATTTGAACTTTGTCCCTCTGCCGATAACGGAGGAGAGATTGCTCTTGACCTTTTTCAACACCACCTCGCCACCGGCCTGCAGGACGGTATCCGCCACGCTGTCAAAGTTGCTGCCGAGCTTGGAAATTTTCAGAAGGAACTCCTCCGGCATTTTCATTTCAGCTTTTGCCAACGGTCGGCACCTCCTTTTTTGCCAGTACTTCAATGTACATCCCACGCCCCTTTACATCCTCCACGGACACAATGTCGTAGCGACAGTCATCGCAGATGAGAAACTGGTCGGTAGTGACCGTCAGCCCCGGAATGCACCGAAAGCGGAACAGGTCGGTCGCTTCACTGAATGCAGCGAGGTTTGCCCACCGCTGACTGCCGTGCCGACCTTCCCGGTACACACGGACGGAAGCGAGGACTTTATCCCCGGAATGGGTAAAGCCCTCGCTGTCCTTGACTTGACGGGTTTCCACGATGTCGGCGAAGCCGTTCATCTTTCCGAAACTCATACCTGCCACCGCCTATCCAAGCGGAGCAGCAGATTGACCGTGTTCCACACCTGCTGCGCCGCTCCGGTGTTATCCGCAAAGAAGCCGCCCGTGCTGCCGTCCCGGCTTTCATAGAAGTGGGACGACAGCATGATGACGGCTTGCTCCGTGGTGGGCGGCATGGGGTTCTCTTTGTAGTAGCCCTCCGGGATGTGCTGGTAGCTTTCGGCGTAAGAAACAGCGGCGGTAATGTAGCCTTTCAGCAGCTCATCATCCGCCGTATGTTCCAGGATAAGGTTGGCTTTCACTTTGGAGAGAAGCTCGTCCATCACCGCCGCCTCCTTTCATCAAGACGCCTTCATCTTCAGAAGCTGGATACCCTCCGGCAGGATGATCTTGCCGTCCACACGCTCGGTGGCAACAAAGCCGACCTGACCGTTGGTGGAATACAGCTCGTTCAGACGCTGAACGGTTCTACCGGTGCGGTCTGCGATCCAGTAGCTCTGGAAATCACCGAAGGCAATGGAGAGCGCACCTGCCGCCAGCGTGGGAGCATACGGGCTGGTGTAAATCTCGTAACCGAGCAGTCTGTCCGGCTGACCCGCCTGCAGGGAGGGCTGCCACAGATACTGACCGTTGGAATCCTTCAGCTTGCGCAGTACGGAAACGGTAGCATCGTTCATCAGGAACTTGGCGTTCTTGCGGTACGGTGCTTTCAGTGCATAGATGAGGGAAATCACCTCGTCGGTGGTGACGGCGGTCGCACTGGCTGCGGTAACGCCGACCGTGCCACCGTTGGTGGTGAACAGGCCAGTGGGCTGACCCGTACCGGTGCCGACGCAGAATGCCTGTTCCTCGGCAGCACCGAAGGCATAGGCAAACTCACGGGCGATGTACTCTTCCAGATCGAAGGCACTGTCGTCCAGAAGCTCAATGCTTACCTTCACAAGGTCGGTCAGCTTGTAGGCATCAATGGTCTTCTGTGCGAAGGTGGGATTGCTCTCGGTGTAGGCAGCATTTTCAGCAGTCCACGCAGCGGTGGAATGGGTCGCTGCAACGGGGATCTTACGCTCGTTATCGGTAGTGATGACCTTGCACAGACGGCGCATCACATTTTCCTCCTTGAGCGTGTCCACGATGAACTTCTCAAACTCCGTGGGGACGAGATAGCCGCCGTTGGCGTCCACGCCCTCGGAGAGCACATTGTGGAGCATACGTTTACCGCGCAGATGCAGGCCGAAATCCTCGCGGTAGGCGTTAGACGCTCTGCCGGTCTTGGCTTCGCCGGTCGCTTTCTGGGGCTGCTCGGTGATAGGAGAGGATACGGGTTTGGCAAGCTCTGCGGCAATAGCGTCGCGGCGCTCCATGCGTCTGACCTCATTGGTGAGATCGTTCAGTTCCTTCTCCATATTGGCGTAAACGGCATCGTCCTCGGCAGACAGAATGCCTTTTCGGTCGCGGTGGGTGTCGAGGAAGCCCTCCATCGTAGCCCACAGCTTGGCGCGCTTTTCGCGCAGTTCAACGATAGTCATATTGAAATACCTCCATATTAAATGTAGTTTTTGATGGTGTTCAGCTTGGCTCTGAGTTCGTCCACAGAGCGTCCCGTGTGTTCTGGCACGGTAGGTTTGGGGTCAATGGCGCATTTTGCGGCGATCTTCTCCATGAGAGAGTTCACCACATTCGCCTTGGAATACAGCATGGAAACGGTGGGCGCGGGTACGCCATCGGATTCTGTGCTTCTCTGCATGATTTCGTCCGCAAAGCCGAGTTCTACAGCCTTGTTTGCGTCCATCCAAGTTTCGGCATCCATGAGGTGCGAGAGCTTGGCACGTGAAAGCCCCGTCTTGATCTCATAGGCGTTGATGATGGAATCCTTAACGCTTGAGAGCATTTCGATGGCTTTCTGCATTTCCTCCGAATTGCCGAATGCCGCCGTCATGGGGTTGTGGATCATGAGCATGGACACCGGAGACACCAGCACTTTCGTGCCTGCCATAGCGATGACGGACGCTGCGGATGCCGCAATGCCGTCGATCTTGACCGTCACATCACCCTTGTAGTCCATGAGCATATTGTAGATTTGAGCCGCCGCCACGCAGTCACCGCCGGGGCTGTTGATCCAGACAGTGATGTCACCGGAGCCCGCCATCAATTCGTCCTTGAAAAGCTGCGGCGTGACGTCATCGTCAAACCAACTTTCCTCGGCGATGGTCCCGTTCAGGAACAGGGTTCTTTCCTGTGTCTGTTCCTGCGTCTCCGAATTCGTCACCGTTCGGCTCTTCCAATTCCAAAATTTCTTCATCGGTTTTTTCCTCCTTTCCGTCATCGGTAGGTGTATCTGCAAAAGCTCCGGCATTTTTCAGCGGGAGCATATTGCCGTTAATGAGGTACAAATCGCCGCCATCCTCTGCCGGGATACGGTCGAGGTTTTCCAACTCTCGGATGTCGTTGGCGGACATCCAGCCGTTCTGCCGCCCGATGGCGTACCCGTTCATGCGGCTCTGATAGTCGCCGCGAAGCAGACCTTCCACATTGAATTTTGCAAAGTACTTCTTCTTTTCCTCGGAGTTCAGCAGGGAGCGTTGAATGGACTGCTCCCAACGGATGACCCAGGGGTCAAGGGTGTATTTCACGAACTCCAGGGACTGCTGCTCAATATTAGAAAAGCTCGACTTTTCCAGGTCGCCCACCATGTGGGGCGGGACTCGGAAAATTCGAGCGATCTCATTGATTTGGAATTTGCGTGTTTCGAGGAACTGCGCCTGCTCCGGCGAGATACCGATGGGTGTGTATTTCATGCCTTCCTCCAGCACAGCGATTTTGTTCGCATTGCCGCTGCCGCCGAAGGTAGACTGCCAGCTCTCCCGCACACGCTGCGGGTCTTTGATCGTGCCGGGGTGTTCCAGCACACCGCCCGGTGCAGCACCGTTGGCGAAGAATTTCGCGCCATACTCCTCACAGGCGATAGCCATGCCGATGGCGTTCTTCGCCATTGCAATGGGACTGTAACCGACCAGCCCGTCAAAGCCGAGTCCGGGGATATGCAGCACATCCGAGGGCTGAAGCGTTACGGCGAACTCCTTGTTCTTGATAGCCTCGTCTGTGCCACGGTAATAGGTGTAGTACAGGCGACCATCCTCGTCTCTGTCCACCGACATCTTGTTCGGCATCAAAGGGTACAGGGCAACGATCTCGTTCTTTCCGTTTCGGATGATCTGCGCATAGGCATTACCCCAGAGGAGCAGATGTGTCATGAGTGTTTCCCGGAACACGAAAGAACTCATCTCCGGGTTCGGCTCATCGTGGAGCAAGCGGTAGAGCGGATGGTCGAGCGCCATTGCCTTGCCGCCGCTGTCCGTGTATTTATATAGGTGCAGCGGGAGTCCTGCCACTGCCTCCGACAGGATGCGGACGCAGGAATACACTGCGGTCATCTGCATGGCCGAGCGTTCCGTTACCGCCTTGCCGGATGTCGTGCCGCCGAAGAAGAAAGCATAATTGCTGCCTGCTGTTCTGTCTTGAGGCTTGTCCCTTGATTTGAAAAGTCCACTGAAAATTCCCATTTGTATCCTCCTGCACTACATATTCATATAAACAAAAGCCCGCGCGAGTCATATACTGACTCATCGGAGCCTTGGTGGCGAATTGCACGGTCGAGCGCCATGATCGTTGCTACTGCACCGTCAATGCGCTCTGTGCTCTTTTCCTTATCCGGTTTGATATTGCCTGCGGGATCTGTCCGCACATAGATGTTATCCATCATCCATCGCAGCGGGGCGTTGCCGCCGTGGGCGATCCTACCTTCGAGTACCAGTTTCATGAGTTCTTTCGTCGGCGGACTCATATCTTTGAATCCCTGACCGAATGGAACAATCGTGAAACCTGCGTCCGCAAGGTCTTGGCTCATCTGCACTGCGCCCCATCGGTCGTATGCGATTTCCTTGATGTTATACTTGGTGCCAAGATCTGCAATGAATTGCTCGATGAATCCATAATGAATAACGTTTCCTTCGGTTGCCATGGCCGAGCCTTGCGCCTTCCACACATCATACGGTACATGGTCGCGCCGCACTCGGAGGTCAATCGTGTCCTCAGGCACCCAAAAGTACGGGAGAACATAATACGGCTCGTTCTCTTCGCGCGGCGGAAACACAAGAACAAATGCCGTTATGTCCGTACTACTTGAAAGGTCAAGCCCGCCGTAGCACTCTCGGCCAATGAGTGTTTCCGGATTTACGAGGGTATCACATTTATCCCACGCATCCATAGGCATCCAGCGCACCGACTGCTTTACCCATTGATTGAGGCGCAGCTGCCTGAAAAGGTTCTCTTCCGCTGGATTGTCCTTCGCGCTCTGGTAGGCAGCGCGGAGCTTCTCCACATCTACGGTCACATCCAGAGAGGGATTCGCCTTGTACCAATTGCGTTCATCCGACCAATCCGCATCATCGTCGATGCCATAAATCACAGGGTAGAAAGTCGGATCGTTTTTGCGTCCGGCGAGAATGTCCTCTGCCTTCTGATGCACCTCCCAGCAGATACTGTTCCTATCGGTGCCTGCAGTTGTGATCAGGAAGAACAGCGGCTGTTTTCGCGCGTCGCCGGAGCCGTGGGTCATAACGTCATACAGCAGCCGGTTTGGCTGGGCGTGGAGCTCATCGAAAACGACACCATGGACGTTCAGCCCGTGCTTCGTATAGGATTCTGCCGACAGCACCTGATAAAAGCTGTTGAGGGGTGTGTAAACCAGTCGCTTCTGGGAAAGCACTGGCTTGATGCGTTTCTTCAGCGCAGGGCATTGCTCCACCATCTGGCAGGCGACGTCAAAGACGATAGACGCCTGCTGCCGGTCTGCTGCGCAGCCGTAGACCTCCGCGCCCCATTCGCCGTCACCGGCCAACAAATAAAGAGCGACCGCTGCTGCGAGTTCGCTCTTGCCTTGCTTCTTCGGTATTTCAATGTACGCCGTGTTGTATTGCCTATATCCGTTTTCTTTAACTGTCCCGAAAACGTCTCGCACAACTTTCTCCTGCCACGGCAGCAGCTCAAAGTTCTTACCATGCCATTCACCCTTTGTATGTTTCAGGGCGGATATAAAGGCAACGGCGCGATCGGCGAGAGTGGCGTTCGTAATGATTTTCTTTTCCGGGACAATGATCTTGTTGTCCGCCAATCGCTCTGTCCCTCCTGTATTTTTCGACAAAAAAACGACAGCGTCCGACGCTGCCGCATTCTTCCTTATTTTGCTGTATCTATGAGCGTGACCTCTTCACCGATCAGCTGCAGCGCATCGTTGTAGCTGTCCGCGCTCTGCACTCGCTCCCACAGTTTCTCCCATTCGGCGCTCCTGCCGTCGCGTTGCATCACCCGCTGCACATGTCCGAGTATCCAGAACACGTTGCCTTCGGGGCCGCGACTGTCATATTTCAGTACCGGCTTCTTCATTCGTCAATTCTCCTGCACATGTCTTCGCCGTATGCCACCGAGAGCCTACAGCCGTTGTCCCATCTGACCATGATGCTGCCGATATCGTCGACACCTCTGACCGTTCCCTTCGTCCCGATCGGAGGAGCCTGCACGTCGTCCATCTGTACGAGCTCGACTCTGCAGCCGACGGGGTATTCACGGCGCAGGCGCTCGACCGTCTCTCTTCTGATTCCGAACATCGTCAATCTCTCCTTACAGCGTGTACTGGTGGAGGATGATGTCCTTCGCCAGCTCGGTGTCTTCGTCGATGGGCTTTACGTCCCAGCCGCGATCGTAGTTGCAGACGATTTCGCCTTTGCGCTTCAGCATCAGCTTCGAGACGCGCCCGCCGCCGATCCCGTACTTGGAGCTCTCCGGGTACTGCTTTACCCAGTAGTGGTAGATCCGGTCATGGACTCGAATCGTGCCTTCCTGCCAGTTGCTGCCCGCTGGCCGGGTTTCCTTGACCTTGATCTTGAAGGTCAGGTGGCCGCTGTCGTTCATGCTGAAGTCCTCGACCGGGCAGGCGCTGTATTCGTCTGGGATGTCCCGTGCGCTGCCGGTGAAGATGTTCGTGCGGCACCGGGTGTTCAGCAGCGTGACCTGTGCGTTCCGGCTGATCAGGTCGTAGAAGCTTTCAAGTGTGATCACTGCGTCCACCTCCTTACATGCTTATGAGCGTTACGCTCATGTCTGCGTTGAGGCGGGTTGTGTACCGGTGTTCGTTGCCTTTCCTGTCTCGGCTGATCACGCGGATGTCGCCTTCGTAGGAGCGGTACATCCTGTTGAGCGTTTCGCCTTCGGGGAGCTGGGCTTTGACCTGCTTGATCTGTTTCTCTGTCATGGTTAGATTGTCTCCTTTGTTTTTGGTAGGACAATTAAGCCAGAGAAGAGCGGGAAAGTCCAGACCAAAACCGCGAAATTAACAGAAAGAACACAACTAAAAAAGCGACCGCAGAACCGTGTTCTGCGCCGCTGCTGCTGTCCTTATTTGAGCATCTTAAGCGCCTCGACCGTCCCGTCCTCGAAGAGTTTTTCGATGTGCTCGACCGCCTGCTGTTCTGTCCATCCGCTGTTCTCTGTGTAGTAGGCCATGAGTGCCTTGATTCCTTCGGGGCGGGTACCTGTCTGTTCGCAGAGAGCGTCGAGCTTCGGGGGCAGGCCGTGCTGCGCTGCGTTCAGCTTTTCGACCGCTGCAGCTGCCGCGCGTTCGGCTCTGCTTGCGGAGACCTGTGCGATCTCTGCTTTCTCGAAGGCGGCGAACTCCGCTTCGGTCATGTCTTCGCCCACCAGTGCCCACAGCGCTTCGTGCGCCTGCATCGCGCACCGTGCTGCCATTCTGGCCTGATCCGCGAGCCGCCATGCTGCGCTGCATTGGCCTTCGCTCGCTTTCCGGATGGCCGCCGTGCTGAATCGCTCGGCTGCCGCTGCTTCGTATTTGCAGGCGTCCGCTGCTTCTTTTCTGGTTTCGTACATCGTGTCCGCCTCCTTACATCTCGAATCCGGCGCATCGAACGATCTCGCCAATGGCGTTGAATGCCCGCTTCGGGCTTGAGTAGTCACGGGGCTTGTCTTCGCGTCTGCCGTCGCGGACGATCCTGACCAGCGGGATGCCGTAACTCATGCTGATCTTGATCTCCAGCGTGCTTTCGCATTCGCCGTACCACACGACCTGCGTTTTCTTCGTCCAGCGCCGAGTGAAGATCTGCCGTCCGTCGTAGGTGAGCTCGCCTTCGTAGTTGAAGCCGTGCTGCGCGACCAGCGCCTGCATGTCTTTCGTTGCCTTTTCCAGTGTCATGGTGGGTACCTCCCTTGTTTATGGTAAGGGTATTAAGCCAGAAAGAAACGAGGAAGTCCAGATGCAAAACCGAAAAGCAGAAGAATTAGCAGTTATAACATATTCGCCGTGACCGGCTGCTTTTTGCCTCCGCGCACGAGCTCGGCGTGATCCGCGCCGGTGAATTTCAGCCAGCGTTTGACAATCACGTCCGCGTACTTCGGGTCGAGCTCCATCGTGTAACATGATCTGCCAAGCTGTTCGCAGGTGATGAGGGTCGAGCCGCTGCCGCCGAAGGTATCGAGCACGATGTCGCCCTGCCGCGAGCTATTTTTGATGAGCCGCGCCAAGAGCTTCAACGGCTTCATCGTCGGGTGATCCGCGTTTCGGGCGGGCTTGTTTTCGTCGATCACAGTCGTCGAGACCTTGTCCGAGAAGATTTCCCGCAGCAGATCGCGCATTTCTTCCTTCTTCAGCTTGTTGATATCAATGCGCTTGTCCTCGATCACCGTTGCCTGCGTCCGGTCGTCCACGAAGTAGTGGGAGCCGCCGTCTGTCCAGCCGTAAATGCAAGCTTCGTGCTTCCACTGGTAATCTTGGTGTCCCATCGTGAATGCGTTCTTATTCCACACCAGCATCTGGCGCACCTTGCCGAGCGCCTCGTTCGTCGCTCTGCGGAATGCGCCGCCGACCGTCTCGGCGTGCCAGATATAGAACGGAGTGCCGGGTTTCATGACCTCATGCATTCGGCTGAATGCTGCGATCAGGAACGCAAGAAACTGTTCCTCCGGCATATCGTCGTTCTGGATCCTCAGTCCGTTGCTGCCTTCATATGCCACATTGTATGGCGGATCCGTTACCACGAGGTCGGCCTGCTTGCCGTCCATGAGTGCTGCGATGTCCTTTTTCTCGGTGCTGTCCCCACAGTAGAGGACATGCCTGCCGAGCAACCAGCGGTCGCCGAGCTGTGAGAATGGCTCCGTGCCTTCCGGCGCTGCCTCCGGGGGATCGTCTTCCACGATCTCGCTCTGATCGTCAAACAGTTCGCTCATCTCGCTGACGTAGAAGCCGGTGAGGGTGGCATCGAAGCCGCTCTCATCCAGATCACGCAGCAATGCAGTCAGGAGCGGAACGTCCCACGCGCCGCTGATTTTATTCAGCGCCACGTTCAGGGCTTTTTCCTTCTGTTCGTCGATGTCGAGCACGACGCAGTCCACCTCGGTGTAGCCGAGGTGCTGCAGCACCTTGAGCCGCTGGTGCCCGCCGATGACCACACCAGTTCGCTTGTTCCAGATGATCGGCTCGACGTAACCGAACTCGGTTATGCTGCGCTTCAGCTTCTCGAACTCAGGGTCACCGGGCTGCAGGTCTTTTCTGGGATTGTACTTCGCGGGGAGCAGTTTCTCCACGCTGATCTTTTCAATGTTCATACCAAACCCCATTCTGCGAACTTCTCAAATCCGCCGATCCTGCGGATGTAGTCGCGGGCGATGCGGACAATCTCGGCATAGGGTCTGCCGTCCACGGTATCGTCGCCGATCGCACAGCAGAGTTCGACCGGTACTTCGTCCCGCTGGGCTTTGAGCCATGCGTAGATGTTCACACTGACATCTGCCTTCGAGAGGTCTTTCCCATGAAGGCCTCCGCCCGTAATACTGTCTGCCATATCGCTGCCGAGCTTTCGGTTGGTCGCGCCGGTATCCACATCGATGCCGCCTGTCCAGTCGCCGAGCGGGTTGATCTCCGCGCCGGGGAACTGATCTTGCAGGTCTTCGGTATCCGCGCAGCTTTGGCAGATGATGAGCCGGTCACTGTCGAGAATGTATTTACCATCCGAGGGGTATCGTGCGAAGATTTCTCTTGCGATCTCTGCCAGCGCACGCTGTTCGTCCGTGACGGGGACGCCTCGGAAGATGCCGTTGTCGCCGCAGCGCACGGCATTCGCCTGATTTCTTGCGAGAATGGGATCCTGCGCAACCTCATGGTAGTTTACGACCACGTCGCCCGCGATCCGCGAGACTGCTTCCAGAATATCCGTTGCTGAGATATGCACGGAGGACTCCGCCGCGATATTGCACATGCCGTGCCCGATCAGCACCTCCACGGCGATCTTTGGGTTTGCGCTTTCGTTATATGCCAGATCCACGATCGCACCTGCGATCCGATCGGCGATTTTGTCCGGGTGCGCCGGATTCACTTTTTCAAACATTGTCTTCCTCCTCCAGCATGAAGTTTTCGTAGGGCACGCCCATGTATTCCAGTACCTCGCGCATGCCGAGCCCGCCCTTGTCCCACTGCTTCATGCAGTAGCGCCACAGCTGTGGGTGCGTCCGCTGCAGCCGCTGGAAGCGGTTCGGCTCGCTGTCGAGGTGAACGCCGAACATGCAGAAGATGCAGCCCGTCCGAACGTAGCCCATATCGTAAATCTTGCAGTATGGAATATCGTAGGTGCGGATGTATTCCCAGATGTCCGCGTCAGTCCAGAACGAGAGAGGTGCCGACGTCGCCTTCTTGTTATCGTAGGCGTTGCAGCCGTATCGGAGCCAGTTGCTTGTCCGCAACGATGACTCGCACGCCATAGTGCCCACGATCGGAACGCGTCCGGTCTCTTTCGCGTACTTGGCGATCGGCTTCTTTTTCATCTCATTGCAGCAGCCCGCGCCAATGTCGAAGGGCGCGTTCAGCATGAATTTCCACCGCTCCGAAATCTTGAAGCGGGAGGGCTGGCCGTTGGTGCGTATGCCGTAAAAGTATTTCTGGATATCGCGTGTGTTCTTCTGGCCGAGGCGGATCCGGTGTATCCATTCCGCCTGCTCCTTCGAGATACAGGGATATCCGCATTTCTCGATGACCTTGCGGAACGTGAGCTCCGGCCTTACCCAGACCACGTTATCCCTGGTCTTCACGAATTCGCGGATCTCTGGGAACTCCAAGCCCGTATCGCTGTACACGGCGACGATGTTCGGGTACATCCTGCGGCAGATATCCAGCAGTACCGTGCTGTCCTTGCCGCCGCTGAATGAAACGTACACGCCGTCTTCGCCCCAGTATTCCACCCAGTCGCGTATCCGGCGCTGCGTCATCCGCACTTTGATCTCCAGCGGAAGGGATTGCATCTGGTACAGGTCTGAAATGGTGTGGCGGTTATTCTGCGTCGGCATGGCTAGTGATCCTCTCTGCCTTCTGGCCGGTGAACTGCTCCCAGCGCTTGACGGCGAGGTCGCAGTATTCCGGGCTTTTCTCCATTGCGTAGCACACGCGCTCCAGCTGCTCACAGGCGATAATCGTTGTACCGCTGCCGCTGAACGGCTCCAGCACAATGTCGCCGCGATCGGAGTGCATTTTGATGCAGCGCCACGGGAGTTCCACCGGGTACATTGCCGGGTGATCCTTGTTCGCGCGTACCGTGTTCATCTCCCAGATGCCTGCGTAGCCCCAGTTCTTGCGTTCCTCTTTGGTGAGGCGCTTGACGAAGCGGTATGCGTGACCGGCGTATGCAGACAGCCACATGTATTCCTGATCGTTGTACTCGACGTCGCCATTTTTGCTGAACGCGGAGATGTATTCGTACTGCTGCACCGGCTTGTTCGTCACCAGATGGTAGGGACCGACGCCAAAGTTCTGTCCTTGCTTTTTCCAGATGCGAATCCAGATTGGGCGGAAGCCCTGCTCCACGAAAAGCTGGGAGGAGTAGAAGTTCGTCGGCTCGATGAACTGAGTGCCGGTGGCGTAGAGGTCGCCGAGGTTCCAGCAGACGATTCCGGCGTAGCGCGTCAGGTTCTTGACCACCGGACGCATGGTTTCAAACCACGGCTCGATGCCTTTGCTTTCGTAATCCTTGCCGACGCCATACGGCGGGGACGTGACCGTCATCTGCGCTTTGTTGCCGTTCATGAGCTTTGCGAAATCCACCTCCGAGGTGGAATCACCGCACATGAGTCGATGTACCCCCAGCTTCCAGACATCGCCGGTCTTGGTGACCGCACCCTTTGCCTTGATTTTTTCGGTCTCTTCGTCAACATCGAAGTCATCCTGTACGGCTTCCTTGGAGTAGAAGGCGTTCAGGAGCTCATCGACCTCGGCGGCATCGAAACCTGTGAGGGTGACGTCGAACTCGCTGCCGTCGAACTCCGTGAGCAACGCGGCCAGCTTATCTTTGTCCCATTCACCCTGAATCTTATTGAGCGCCACATTCAGCGCCTTTTCGCGCATCGGGTCGAGATCCACTACGACGCAGTCAATCTCTGTGATCCCAAGATCACGCATGACCGTCAGCCGCTGGTGGCCGCCGACCACGTTGCCGGTCTGTTTATTCCAGATGACCGGCTCCACATAACCGAATTCCGTAATGCTGCGCTTGAGCTTTTCGTATTCCGCGTCACCGGGTTTGAGCGCCCGACGCGGGTTGTATTCCGCAGCTTTCAGCTTTGCCACGGGGATTTTGTCTATTTGCATGTGTATCTCCTTATCCGAGCAGCCGCTCCATCAGATCGTCGTTCGGGTTGCTGCTACCGATGGGCGTTTCGCAGTTGTCCTTCACGATCTGGTAGATCTGCAGCCATAATACGTTTGCCTGCTTTAAAAACGAAATGCCCATATTCACATACGGGCTGGCGATCGGCAGTTGTGTGGTCGGGTGCTTGGCAAGCAATCCATATTGGTTGATGCCTTCCTCACACTGGATCCAACGCTGCATGTACAGCGCATACTGCTCAATCAGTTCTTTCTTGACGTAGATGGCGCACCCGCGCTCATTGAGCCAGCGCCACGTGTCTTCGTAAATCTGCGGTGCAAGGTTTTGCTGCGAGTTTTTTGTGACCTGCTTCAGGTATTCGGCGACCGGCGGCATGTCCTCACCATGCATATCCGTCTTCTGAATTTCAAACTGCAGCTTCGTCAGCGGTGCCTTGCCGGGGTTTCCATCCATAATTTTCTCAGATAGCGCTTTCTTCTTGCGCCCTGCGCCGGGGCGAGCACCGCCATGTCCATTTGCCATGTGCGCTACCTCCATTTCGTTTGATTTCTTGAAATCGCGGGGGCTATACCCATCTTGATTTCCCGATTTTTCGCGCGTGACCCCGCGCCGTTGTCCGCGTAATCAAGTTTTCAAGATTTTGATCCCCCTACCGGTCACCAAGGTCGTGGTGAACCTTGTTATGGCAGCTTTGGCATAGCGACATTAGGTTGTCCGCTGCGTGAGTTCCGCCACGGCTGATTGGCACGATATGGTGAACTTCTTCTACCGATGTGATCCGGCCTTCTTTAAGGCACTGTTCACACAGCGGGTGGGATGCCACATATCTGGCGCGGATCCGGTGCCACGCTCTTCCGTATTTGCTTGCGGTATGTGGTGACCGTTCATATCGATCATACTGCTGCCTTGCGTATTTCCTGTGCTGCTCACAATATTGCCCGTCTGTCAGGTTGGGGCATCCGGGGTAAGCGCACGGCCTCTTAGGTTTACGCGGCATAGTCTCACTTCCTCTTGCGGAAGTGCTCTCGCAGCCAGTATTTGAGGACATACCAACACTGCTCTAAAGTGCCGACTTTCCTATATGACATTGATCTGCTCCTTCCGTCTGTATTGGCGTATATAAGAAAAGCCCACGCGGGATGTCCCGTGTGAGCTCTCTATGTTCTTCGCCTATTATAATGATACCGCATTTCCTGACTGACTTTAACTGACATCGACTGACATCACATGACATCTTTAAGACGATTATCGAGTTCCTCGACCGCTGCTTTGTGCAGCCGGTAAATGTGTCTTTCACAAAAGCCCATCTCTGCCGCGATATCGTCCCACGGCGTTTCCTGCACATACCGCAGAATTAGGAGCCTCGATAAGTCATCATTTTCTAAGAGGTCGATTTTAGCAATCAGGGCTTTGCGCTCTTCAGCGAGCTTTGTGATCTCTATCTCCAAATCGACCTTCCTGCAGATGGCGCTTGCCATAGGCGAAGAGTCAGAGCGTGGATTATGCGGCATGCCGGTCAAGCGGGCGGAGGTGTTCTCCGCCTGCTCGATCAGTGCGTCGATTTTTGTTCTCCGATAATCGATCGCTTTTCGGATTTTGATAATGCGTTCCAGAAGAGCCTTCGCCGTCATATCTCAGCCCTCGCAAGATAGTCGAGCAGGTAATCCGGGTCTGCATCCGTCAGGAAGTGAAACCATTCGGAGTGAAAGAACCGCTCGACATCATTTTTCTCGTTTCTGGCCGTTTCGTATCTCGGATTACGCCGAAGCTGTCGCAGCGCTTTCCGGTAATCCTTAGCGGCCTGTACGATAATGGCGTTTGCCAGAGTTCTATAGGGATCATCCATCATACAGTGCCTCCTTCTTTGATATGACCGCCTGCACATCCTCAACGCTATAAACGACTACTGCTGTTCCACCAGCTTTTCGGATCTGGTCAATGGTAGCCGCTTGTAGCTTTGTCGGGGTATTTCTGCCGACCTTGGCTTCCAGTGCAATGAAGCGTCCCTTGTGACAGACGATGATATCGGGAATGCCAGCGGTACCATATTGCCCACCGTGCTCCTTCCAAAAGAAGCACTCCGGTACCGTGGCAAGGTATTTGCGTATTTTCTGAATCAATGCTGCTTCATTCATCTGCGTTCCTCCAGCCGCTGAGGTATGAACCATACTGACTGCTTTTTCTGTTCTTTTTCTATATTTCTTCTCACATACGGCTTTATAGGAAAAAGAATCAGGAAGAATCGTACCTCAGTCATAGCCTCGATGCGACACCGCGAATGGATAGCCCGATCCATTCCACGGCTCCTGTGCTTGCGGAACGCTTCTTCTCAAAGCCCATTTCCAGAAGCTTCTGGCTGAACGGGCGCTGGGAAAGTGCATATTCGCCGTTGTCTTTGCACCACTCGTCATAGGAAGAACGCAGCATTTTGTTCGATACACGGACACCTTCTCGCGCCTCACAGCATTCCTCAAAGAACGTTGCGAATGAGTCCATTTCCGTCCGGTACTCCGTTGTCGCCCTTTTGACACTGGGCGGATCCTGTATACCTTCGCGTTGCCAGAGGAGGCACCCTTTAACCGCCCAAGCAAGAATACCGGGCATCTCCTTTGCCATAATCTTATCGGCAAAGTGTTTGTCACGGTTTGCCTCCGTGAACGTGTTCTCGAAGGGCATGAGCTTGATCCTGCGCCAGATCGAATGGGTCGTATCACGGATGATCGGCTTATGGTTCGCCGCCAGAAACACTTTGAACTGCGGGACATATTCGAAGTATTCGCCGTAGAGGAAGCGCGTTACCAGCTTGTCTCCACCGGTCATGGATTTGATCAGTGATTCGGCAAGTCGCTTATTCTCTTCCATCTCAATAGCTGTAACAAACCGCGCACCCTTGAGGCGAGCAATATCGTTATTTACGCTTTCGTTCTTTTTCTGCATGAACGCATCGCTCGACGCACTCTGGGCGTATGTATTCATCACAGCCGAGAAGATATTGAGGAATGTGCTTTTGCCGTTGCTGCCGGTTCCGTAAAGCATGAACATCGCCTGCTCGGATGTATCGCCGGTCAGCGCATAGCCGAGTGCCTTCTGCATGTACCGGATCGTGTCGGTGTCGCCCTTTGTGATCGTCTCCAACAGCGTGTCCCATAACGGCGTAGCGCAATTCTCATCGAAGGCAGCGTTACAGATGCGGGTGATGTAGTCCGCCTTGTTAAACGGTTGCAGTTTCCCGGTCTTCAGGTTGATCGTGCCGTTCTGGCAGTTGAGCAGCCACGGGTTCGCATCCCAGTCGTCAGGCGCAATCGCCAGATCCTTCATGCCTGCCGCCAGCGTAATGAGAAGTTTGATCTTATTGCCGCTTTCGCTACGCATGGCATGCTGGATCAATGCTTTTCGCTGATCGCCTGCGGGAAGCATATCCGCGTAAGTGTAAATGCTGCGGACACACTGAATCGCATATTCTACAATCGTGCCTTCGTCCTGCTCCCAGAACTTCCCGTTCCAGATAAACCATTTCTTATATACAGAGCAGTATTTGACCTCATCTTTGAACATTGCCACAAAGCGCTCCGCGTTTCCGACGTCGGTCAGCTTGTTCTGCGGGTCAGGTTCGTCCGGCTCATAGCGGGTGATACTCTTGGCGATTGCCACGACCGTCTCATCGTCAAGGGGCGGATCGAGACGTTCTTTGTTTTCGGCACGAAGTGTAGCAATGATGCCATCCTCACCGATGCCTTTACGGCGAAGTGCTCCGGCAAGAGAGGCTAAGTGATTGTTTCTGCCGCCTTCTTTGATCTTCTTGCGGGGCTGCTTGTCCGCAGCCTTTTTCTTTTGGGTAAGCTTGGTGCCAACCTTGCGAATCTCATCTACCAGCCAGCTCGGCATTTCCGCCGCTTCACACTCAAAAGGAGAGAGTCCAGTGTCCCACGCATATCGGTTACCGCTCTGATGCATGCTGGGTGCTGCAACGATCAGTCCACCTTGTGTGCGTACATCAAGGCCGTCACGGAATCCAACCACATTTTTGAGTGCCAGTTCTTCTGTGTATTTGAAAATGTAGTGCTTACCACCACTACCGGTCGTCGCCGTGATCGTCTTCGGCAATGCACCGTACTCTGCGACCAGATCCGTGAGACTCTTATCTCCATCATGTCGAGTGTCAACGTCCAGCGCTACCAGACCGCTCTTTTCACCCATGGAAATACCAATGTTGGCAAGGGGCGTCTGATTCCACCATCCAGTGATCTTGGCGACATCCGTTGTAGCTTCGTCACTCCAATTCTTAATACGGGGGTGTTTGCCCTTGGCCTGACACATATCCCCAAGCCTGCAGGAGCATGTGCCATCCTGTTTGAGCCAGTGGAGCGGGAAAACGGGAATGCCTGCTTTTGCATATCGCAGGGCTTCATCTATCATCTTCATGGATTTCCTCCAGTCTTTCGCTATAATATCGAATGCGCTTCTTCAGCCGATGGGCTTCGTGGATCTCTGCCTGCATGCCGGATGAGTGCTCTGTCCCGAACACCCACACTTCCTCGCACAGCGCCAGCAACGCCTGTCCGAAGAGTAGTCCAAGCTCGCGCTGCTCCGGGTCGCCGTCATCCAGAATCTGCGGGTACAGCAGGTGACTGACCACGGGGAGGCGCTTTTTCTCTATGGCGAAGCGGGCATAGCGGATCGCCGCTGCCGTGTTTCCTTCAATGTTCCCAGCGTACTTCGAGACGACGTATACCTTTGGTCGCGCCTTGATCTCGGAGTGCTTGCGGTAGATGCGGCGCTGGTTCTGGCGGTATTCCTTCATGATCGACGCCATCGCTGCGCCTGCCGTGGGATCGGTGTAACCTTCCTTGTTCTTAAACATGGGGCACCTCCAGCTCATGCAGCTTGCCGAAGCAGGTGCCGTGTTCGCCCTCGGCGACGATCGGGATATCGAAGGCCGCAAAGGGCTGCCGCTCCATCGCCGTGCGAATGGTGCGGATCGCTTCGCCTTCGTGCCCGTCATCCACCTCGAAAAGCAGCTCATCGTGAATCTGCAGGATCGGGCGGATATACGGCTTGTCCGCGAGCTCTCTGATCAGCTCCGCCATCGCCAGCTTCAGGATCTCCGCTGCGGTGCCCTGAATCGGGGTATTCATGCTGCAGCGTTCGGCAAAACTCCGCTTGCCCCAGTCGGCGCGGTTATTGATATTGGGAAGATAACGTCTTCTGCCGAAAGACGTCTCGCTGTACCCATTGATCCGAGCCGCTCTGACCGTCTCTTCCTGCCATTCAGACAAGCGCGGATAACCGGTCTTCAGGTTAGCAATGATACGGGCGCACTGATCCTCGGTCTTTTCGAGCCCCGCCTTGAACTTGAGTGTTCGCTGCAGACCGCGCGGAAACAGACCGTAGAACGTGCCGAAATTCACGTTTTTGGCGATCGTCCGGCGCTCTTTGTAATCTGGATCGTCCTTGTCCTGCGCCTCATCGACGCTGATCCCGAAAATGACCGATGTGGTGCTGGCGTGGATGTCGCCGCCGCTGCGGTACGTTTCCATCATTCGTGGGTCGCGGCAGTAGAACGCGCCGACGCGCAGCTCGATCTGCGAGAAGTCGAAATCTAGGAAGGACGTGCCCTCCGGCGCGACCACGAACTGCCTGACGCCGATCGGGTCAGAGCCCTTGCGGGGCATGTTCTGCAGGTTCGGCCTGCGGGAGGCGAAGCGCCCCGTGTCGGTACCCATCGGCATGAGGTCGGGGTGAATCCTGCCGGTCGCCGCGTTGATCCATTTGAGGTATCCGTCGATATAGGTGCTCTTGATCTTTGCCCACTTGCGGAATTCCTGTACGGTATCGAAGAAGGAAACCATCTCAGGACGGTGCTTTTTGCAATATGCACGAAGCAACTGCATAGCCTCATCGTCCGCTGCCTCGGCATATTTGGTTGTGGTCTTCAGGACGGGCAGGTTTTCTGTCTTATACAGATAGTCCTTGAATGCCTGCGTTCCACAGTTCTCTCCGATATCCACATTGCCGATAACCGCCTGCAGCTTTGCTCGAAGATCCACAAGGTGTGCTTCGGCCTCCACCTTCTTTTCCTCCATGAGGTCGGTATCGAACAGGACGCCGTTATACTTCATCATGCCGGTGAAAACGGCGGTTGGGCTTTCGATCTTTTCACAGATCAGGCGGTGCTTCGGGATGTTGTTCTCAAACCAGTCGTTGAACGTGTAGTAAAGCTGCAGTGCCCAGTCGCTATCCGCACAGGCGTACCGGCAGGTGTCCCATGCATCTGGGTCGAGCTCATCAAAACTGTGCTCGCCAACCACATCCTCAAATTTCGGGAGTTCAACGCCATACAGATACGGGACAAGGGTTTTAAGTCCGCTGTCGCCGAGATCGCGGTACTCGAAATCGTTTTTCAGCGTAAGCTGTGAAGCAACGATCGTGTCGTACACGGGCTCCTGCAACACGATCCCGTCTTTATACAGGAACATTGCCTCAAACGCCATGTTGTGTGCGATTTTGACTGTTTTCGGATTCTGAAATACGCGCTGCCGCAGGAATTTCATAACAGAAGCGAGGCTGGCGTTCTTACCGACGCGATGCCGGAGCGGGATGTATCTGCCTGTGCCAGCCTTCACGGAAAGCGACACGCCGGTGATGTCTGCCTTATGTGCATCCAATGCCGCTTTGCTATCGCTGCGATATTTTTCCGTGGGCGATGTCTCGAAGTCAAAGGAAACAACGCCAGCGCTGCCGATATATTCTTCAATTTCCGCAATATTGCGGATCGTCTTATAATCATTCATAGTCTCTACCTCAAATCGTGCAGCCGTGAGCACCGTGAATAGGCGCTCACGGCTGCTGTGTCCTTATTCCGCTGCAGTCTCGGTTTCGGCAACAGAAACCTTGCCTGCGATGAGCTTGACCTGCTCGGTCATGGATGCGATATTCTTCTTTTCCTCCGGGGAAAGAGGACGATCCACAGAGCAGATCACCTGACTGTAATTGATGCCGGTGCTATTCTGCGCCCGCTTCAGCGTGAACTTCGTGACCACGTGGTTCGCTTTCATGCCACGGGTCACGAGGCGGGTGACGTATTTCGTGAACTCCGCCAGCGAGCCAGTGGGCAACGTCATAATCATCGGAAGCATTTCACCTTCGCGCAGGAGGTACATGCGGCGCTTCTGTTTGCAAGCCATACCTCCGTTTTCTCCGCTGCCAAACTTGGCATACGGACAGGTCTTGCAGTCCCTGCATTCGCCGGTCTCGGCAACGACGCCAATCTTACCGTCCAAGCTGGAGCAGTCGGGCGGATTGTTGCCTCCGGTGAATTTCTCTTTATAGTAGCTGTTGATCGGGTGATGATACAGAATGACGGCGCTAAAGTCTTTGGCGCTGTCGGGGCTGTTCGGATCGTCGCCAGGTACTTCGTAGGCGAGCCCGCCGCCTGCGGGAATCTTGATGCGCTCGAAGCTGGGACGCAGGCCGTCAAGCTCTTCACTAAACAGCTCGGCGAGATTTACGGTTTCGGTAAGATAACCGGTGTTCTGATCGGTGGTAGCAATTGCAGTGGTGTTCTTTGTGTTCATGGTGCTTATCTCCTTTTTTATTTCTTAGATTTGGATACGCGGATGCTCGGCTGCTCGAACACCTGAATCACGCCTTCGAGCCAGTCGGGGAGCACATCGTCGTTGTTGGCCTTGAGTTCTTTGACCGTTGCACCAAGCGTCATGGTGTTGATGGTGAACAGATGGTCGAAGCCATGTGCTCGCATCCTTCGGTACAGTTCTTCCTTTTCTTCCGGTACCGCGCCGGGGAATTCACGAATTACAAGGGAGAAGCGGGATCCGTTGCGGTCAAAGCCGGTGCATTCTTCATCCGTCATCAGCTGAATCAGCTCGGCCTCCACCGAATCGATGCGTTCCTGCACATCTTTGAGCTTTGCCTGAAGGTCAGATTTCTCGTCTCGCAGCGCCTTCAAGGTATCCGCCGCAGCGAGCATGCTTTTTTCGTTCATATCGTTATCCTCCAATGATTTTTTTGTAGTCATCGACGAGTAGCTTGGAGACATCGGCCTTCTGCTTGAGCGCACCCATGACTTTTTCGTCAATGGTGTCTTTGCAGACAAGGTGAATGTAAACGCCGCGCTTCGTCTGCCCGATCCGGCGCACACGCGCCATGGATTGCTGGTAGTTGGCATAGCTGAAATCCAGCGAGTAGTACACGCAGACGCTGCCTGCCGTGAGGGTAAGCCCCATGCCGGTGGTCTGTAACTGCCCGACAAACACCTTGGTGTCGGGATCGGTCTGGAAGGCGGAAACCTGCTCGGCGCGATCCTTCACGTCACCTTTGATCAGGGCGTACCCGATGTTCTTCTTGCGGAGCATACGGGCGATCGCATCGATCTCCGGCACGAAGCGGGCGAACACGATGACTTTTTTGCCCTCCTCCATGCAGCTGTCAATCACGTCTTCGAAGGCGTCGAGCTTTGCCGTCGATAGCTGCTGGGCGTCATCACCGTCATCGTTTCGGACGAATCCGCCTGTGATCTGTGAGAGGCGCAGAAGCTGGGTCAGCACGTTGCGGGTCGTGATTTCGCCGTTCATGAGCTCGGCGAAGCTATCCTTTTCAATGCCGTCATAGATCTTCTGTGCATTTTGCTCCAGCTTTACCGGTCGTACCTCTTCCACAAATTCCGGCAGATCAACCGCCTCATCGATACGAATGCGATATGCGATGGAATGTGCCTTTTCGACCAGCTCTGCCAGATGCTTGTACCCGACGATCTGGTGATTCTGGAATCCGCCGAGGATGGCGTAGTAGGCGCGGAAGCTGTAGAAGCTGCCGCCGAAGATGCTTTCGTCCAGAAACTTGTACTGGCTGAAAAAATCCAGTGGACTGTTTGTGATGGGTGTGCCCGTTAGAATCAGGTTATAGCTGCTGATCTTACCGAGCCGGTGCAGCGCCTTCGAGCACTTTGCCTGCGGATTCTTGATTTTGCTGCTTTCGTCACACACAATCATGTCTGGGTGCCACCGGGTGAGCTCCGCCTCCAGCCTCCAGCAACTTTCGTAGTTGACTACGATGATCTGAAGACCATTGCCGATCATGTATCGGATGGTATCAGCTTTTTTCGCACTGGTTCCATCGAGCACAGCCAGTTGATAAGGAAAATCCGCGAATTTTTCAAACTCTTGCTCCCAGACATCCACGATAGATTTCGGGCAGACCACCAGCATTTGAGTGATCTTGTGCCTGTGGTGGAGCGTACCCGCCAGGGCGATGGTGGTAATCGTCTTGCCGGTGCCCATGTCCATGAGAAAAGCACAGCCTTTACTTGTCATCGGAATCACCGCCTTTCATCTGCTCTATGGCAAGCGCCATGTGAAGCTGTCGATGTTGCCTGTCAGGCATGACCAGCAAATTCTCCGGACTGTTGTCGGAGGCATCGCCGTTCATGTGATGGACTACTTCGCCGTGCTCCAGCGGTCTGCCGATGTATGCCTCCGCTGCGGCACGCGCCTTCTTTGAGTTGGCTTTGCCGCGATCGGCGATATGGCAGTAAGGATTACGCTGGCGATTGAGATCCGTGAGATGAGCTGCCTTATGGCCACGGGCAAGTTTGGCGAAATCCACATTCTCGCTCATCCATAAATTGCGGTGCTCTACAGAGCAGAAATTCTTTCTGCTTGGCTTTTTCCGCTCGATGGCCTTCCCGCAGACCACACAATGCACGATCATGCTGTACCTCCGATCCCGAAGGTGCGTAGGGCAAAGTTATATGCTCTGATCTGATGCTGATAAGGTGTTGCCTTGATCGGCATCGGAATGAGCGGGACTTCGTCGCCTGCGTCCTGCGTCTTGATATCCGGCGAAAGCGTATCGTCGAGGGATGCACCGAGCAGCTGCAGCAGTGCTACATTTTCCTTGGAATAAGGCACCACCCATGCCTTGTCATCTGGATCATAAAATCTTCCATCGATTTCTTTGATGCTCTCTTTCGCCAGAAATGCGTCGTATATGCGAATGTGATTGCCGTCTCTTATTGCATTCAATGATTTTTCTCCTTCACACTTGGTTTAGCGAAGGCGGAAAGGATACGCTGCATCGTTTCCTGCTGATCCGGCTGCAGTCCGGGGAGGAGGGAGCGAAGCAAAGCCTCCTGATCGTCGTTTAAGTACCGGCGAGTGACGTACCATCCGTCCATGGCGCGGACACCGCCCGCTGCGCCTTGTACTGTGACAATGGGGTAAGAACATGAGAGTACGAGAATGTCGCGCTCGATCGTCCTTCTGCTGACACCGAATTCAGACGCCAAATTCTCAATGCGCTCTGTTCTTCGATCGCTGATTGCCTCCAGCACTTGCTGTCTGCGCTCAATCGCGCTCTGCATGTTCTCACCTCCTTCCGTCCTTCGTTGTCTTTATTTTCAGAGATAAACCCGACACCTAATGTCGTGTTCAAAAGGGTTTTTTAAATAATCTTCTTTTTTCTCAGTAGAAATGAAAAATGCCCGCTGCAGCAGGATTGCTCCTACCGCAGCGGGCATAAAAAGACCGGCAGATAGAATTATCCTTCAGGATTTCTATCTGCCGGAAGCCTATTGATCTGTGTCAATTTCGATCCCATAACAGATTTTACTGTTGTGTCGGTACCCCTAACGGTTCTGGCCGAGTCCGGTACTCATGGCGCAACAGCAGTCTTATTTGTTTTCATTGTGGTTGCTGATGTACGTTGTACCAGCTCTACCATGACCTTTGCGTCCTGATCAACGACCACACGCAAAGGGCTTCCGCATTTCGGACAATTTAGCTCCATACCATCACAGCGCTTCGATCTGCCGATCGGCTTGCTACACTTTGGACAGCAGGCATACAAAAGCGTGTCTAATTCGCCCATCCGACTTCCTCCTTGCTTCCTGTGGTACGCGCGGGCATTTATACGGCCTCCGGGGCAACGTACTGCGCGAGCTGTCCCATTTTAATAAGAGGGATCCGCACAGTGTGCTTACGGGCGTATTCGCCATCCATAACCATGGTGTGGCAATGCTCACATTCCATCCATCCGCCTGTTTCATCTAAAAACAAGCCTTTATTCAAAGTGCCACAAATCGGGCACATAACATCGTATTGTTCCATTTCAGTTCCTCCGTTCAACCTAAATCTGTGATTTCGATTGAGTAGATATCCTCGAAATATATCTGCTCACCATCCAGCTTGAGCCAACGGAACGTACAGCTCACGTCCGTGATCCTGCCACGTTTGGTGACATCGTGAAAGGCGCAGTAGCAGTCAATTTCAACTTTCATACCGCGCCGAAGCTTTTGGAAAATCCGTGAGTTGTGTTCTGCCTGCTCTTCGGAAATATCATGGCGGTCTACTCGCAGGTGTCGTTCTTCACGATCCCGCAACGCCTCCTGTAAGCCCTTCATTGCATCAAACGGGCTGAATATTTTAGCTCTTTCTGCTCTTGTCATCATATCCTGCTCGATGCCCTCCTATAAAACCGTTCCGTTCACGCTGCGTCCCCTCCGGCATATAGTTGATGCCACGGAGAACGGCGTTTTTGCCATACCGCTGCCGAATATCCAAAACGGTCTGCTGAACAGTTCGCTCCCGCTCGACGGCATCAAAGTTCGTGAACAAGTTGTAGCCCTCACAACCTTCATCGCACACATCCTCAAATGTGATGCCGAGCCGTCTGATTTTTGTACAGCGATCTGTGGTTTTGTCGTATACCCGCAGTGCTGCCTCCACGAGGAAGGAGGCGAGGGCGGTTGTCACATCCAGCTTTGCCATACCCTTGGTGGGCGCAAGCTCATCATGAGTATAGCCGACAAAGATACCGACCTTGCTGGTGATAACTTTCCGCCGCATAAGCTCGGCAGCTCCATTGAGTGCCATCTCATGCATGACTGTCCGGGCTTCCTGAAAGGTGTAATCCCGAGGCAGAATCTGCGAGAACGATACGGATTTTGATTTGCTCTTGTATGCTTTGATGTCAGAAATCAAGCACGGCTCACGTCCCCACGCATGGTCTATAAGCAGTTCTGCATTCTTGCCGAATACTTTGTACATGAGCCCTGTGTCCATCTGGGTTACGCCGCGCATATCGAAAACGCCATAGCGTTCCAGCCGTCGTGCTGTTCCACCTGCGACCATCCAAAAATCTGTGATCGGGCGGTGATCCCATAATGTCTGCCGGTATTTCTCTTCGTCCAGTACCCCGACGTGATCTTTGGCGTGTTTTGCTGTAATGTCCAGCGCAATCTTGGCGAGGTAGAGGTTCGTCCCGATACCCGCTGTTGCAGGAATATGAAAGCGATCTGCGATTTCATTCATCAGATGCTTGGCGAACGTCACTGCGTCCATGTGATTCGGTGCCAGATAATCGGTCACGTCGAGGAACGATTCGTCGATCGAGTACACGTGAATATCCCGTGGGTCAAAGTAATCCAAATACAGCGAGTAGATATCCGCTGCGTATTCAATGTACAAAGCCATGCGGGGCGGGGCGACCTCGTACTTGACATTGCTGGGGATCTCCGACAGCCTACAACGGTTTCTTATACCTTGTGCCTTCATCGCTGGAGTGATCGCAAGACACAAGGCATTTTTCCCGCGTGTGAGATCTGCGACGACGAGACTTGTTTCGAAGGGATTATACCCACGCTCGGCACATTCGACCGATGCGTAAAAGCTCTTCATGTCTATGCAGAAGTAAGTTCGTGTTTTTGCCATGGTGGGTACGCTCCGTTTTATCATTTGAGGTGCGGTGGAGTAGTCATAGCGCTCGCACCGCCTCAATGCTGGGGCCGCCGTCCCTTTCGATAAGGTCAGCAAATGCCTGCAGCCGCTCTTTCGAATACATGATCGTGCAGTTGATGTGCATCACCATGTCGCCGGATTCTTTTTCGACGACATGGATGTGTGCGTTGTATGCCTGTCCGACAAAGAAGTGCGCTGTTTCAACGATTTCTCCCTTGTCAGGCAGGTTTTCCGGATCAACGTCCAGATACATTTCTTCCACATCAACGTGCTCTAATACACGTTCCATCTACCCATCCCTCCGTTCACTCCAGATCCTTGAGCACTTTAACCGCAACGCCTTGAATCTCACAATTATCAACGTAGATGTCGTCCATACGAGAATTCTCCGGGTGCAGACGGATGCGATGCTTTTTGGGTTCTGGATAAAATCTTTTGAGTGTCGCTTCATCCTCCATAAGGGCAACGACAATCTGACCTTCGTCTGCGTAGTTTTGCTGCCGAATCAGAACGAGATCGCCGTTATCGATACCTGCTTCGATCATCGAATCGCCGTAGGCGCGGAGAATGAAGAAGTTGCCTTTGCCGAATAGTGCGACAGGAAGGCGGACGTATTCCTCGATGTTTTCCTCTGCAAATTTCGGAATGCCGCAGGCAATGGTGCCGAGAACGGGGACTCGGATTGCTGCTGCCTTCGTTTTCGTAGAGGTCATCGTGCGGTAGCCGGAGTAGTCAAGAATGCCATCATCACACAGCTGGGCGATGTAGCGCTGCACCGTGGCCTTTGACGATCCGACCCCGTCTGCGACTTCCTGCATAGTGGGCGAGATACCGTTGCTGTCCGTGTAGTCACTCACGAACTTCTCGATAGCCGCCATCAGGGTCTTATCTTTGCTTCTCATGCGAAATTCCTCCTAAATGAAACATATGTCTCATTTACAACTAAATTATACTCACGACGGCAGAACGCGTCAAGGGGTTTGAGACAAAAATCCCGGTTTGCAGCTTTGAAGTAATGATTTCATTACGCTGCTGGCAATGATAGGCAAACGCCATGCAGTACAAACCACATGGCGCTGCCTTATGAAGTTGAGGCTCTAAGGATTATTTGGCGTTGACTTTAGAAGCAGCCTCCGCAGCAGCTGCAGCCTGCTTTTTGGCCGTCCATCCACCCTTGGGCACTGGGGCATACGCCTGCTCCAACGAGTAGATAATAACTTTTTCTTCACCGAAGATAGCGCCGGGAACATTCCAGCTTTCTTCGGGTGCCCACTGCATGACCCTCCGCACCGCATTGGCTGCTGGGGCACAGCTGATCTTGATGGGGTATCGCTGTTCACCAGCGGGCTTGGAGAACTTGATCGCCTGCGGCGCATCTGCCTTGCAGGCCTTGATGGCGAACTGCTTGCCTTTCTCTTCGACGAAGAGCTGGATGTATTCCGGGTATCCCAGATCCACAAAGGTGGCTGCATTGAACTTGATCTGGTTGCCGTTCATAAAGGTGGCAACGGAGTCGGTGCGAGAGGTGATGAGCTCTACGAGCTTGAATTTTTCGAGTACGGACATATTAGTTTTCTCCTTTGACTTTAATAATTTCGATGTGATCTGCCATAGCTGGCGTTGCGGCTTCTGCCGCAGGTGTGGTCGAGTAAAAAATACGCGCGATGTCGTCTTCATCCCAATCGAGGTCGATCTGAGTGAAACCGGTAAGACAACCTTTCAGGACGATTCTCGGCTTCGTCCTGCGGCCGCGTCTTTTGCGATAGTATTTCTCGTCGATCATCTGCTGCACGCGATCCCAATCTGATTTCAGAATAATGGGTTCATGGTGCCCTTCAATGAAGTACTGCGTCTTCTGTCCCGTGTTCTTGATGGCTTTATGGCTGAACACATCCACGGTCATTGTCTTCTGGCACAGGACATTGCCGCAGTATTTTTCATTCCGAAGTATTCCGAGCACGCCGCCACTGCTCCATACCGTCTGGTTAGTAGCAGTCGGAACACCACTCCGGGTTAAGATCTCGGCGATCTGAGGGGACGAGTAGCCGTTGAGGTACATATCATAAATGATGCGTACCAGTTCGGCTTCCGCTTCGACGATCTGCCACTTTCCGTCTTCGCCCATCTCATAGCCGAGAAGTGACCACGTCGGATAAATACCCGTGCCACGTTTCCAGCGTCGGATGTACGACCATTTAAGACTTTCAGATTTGGACTCCGATTCACCCTGCGCGAACAGGCTGATCAATCCCAGATATGTCTCGGACGTAGTATCCAGCGTGTTGATCCTCTCGGTTTCAAAGTACACGGCAACCGGATGCTCCAGCTGTTTTAGCATGCGGATCGTCGAAATGCAGTCCAGAACATTACGCGCAAAGCGGGTGACCGCCTTCGTGATGATCAGGTCGATCTTACCCGCTTTGCAATCCTCGATCATTCGATTGAACTCATCCCTGTGTTTTAGGGATGTGCCGGAAATTCCGCGATCTGCATATATACCTGCAAACTGCCATTCATCGTTGCCTCGGATGTAATCTGTGTAATTCTGTACCTGCAGCTCATAAGAGAGCGCCTGCGTGTCCATGTCTGTGCTGACACGGCAATAGGCGCACACGCGGAGCTTCGGCTTTTCATAGCCCTCTCGATCTGTGATGGCTGGGATTACCTGCACATCAACATGCTCTGTCAGTGACTGCCGAATTTTCTCGTTTCGCGTCTGCTTTCGCGTAGCAGGGCGCTCCTGTATAGCTCTGTCGATTTTAATCTTCTTCAAAATGCATCACCTCCCTCTGCGCCACAGATTTGATCGATTGCCGACATCGACCCTGACGCATGCGGAGGCGGCGCTACTTTATTATAGCGCTGTATATCAACAAGTGGTGCGGTTTTACCACCACATCTTGCGCTACAAGGGTAAAAAAAGAAGGGCGATCGCTCGCCCTGCCTTTATTTTTCGTATGTTTTGATTATTTGCCAAAGTGCGGTTTTCTGTTCCGGTGTCAGTACTGTCCATTTATCAAAGAGTTCCCGCAGCTCCGGCGTAATCTCAATCATTTCGCCCTCTGCAAAAAACTGTGCCATGGTAATGCCGAACGCCTTGCACAATGCTTCCAATGTGACCATGCTCGGAGTGTTGCCACGGCGGTAGATGTTGGATACTGTGTTCGGCGATAAGCCTGCCTCTTTGGCGATTTTGTAATCTGACCAACCGTGTTGCTCCTGCAATTCGATCAGCCTTTGACGGATGTCCACAAAACCACCTCACTTCCAGTATATATTCTATCACCACGTTTGGTGATGCCGTTAGAGCAAATGGGTGGAAGTAGTATCGCAAGTTATGGTGATATTTATACTTGAAACTTGCGCGTTCAGGCGGTAAACTATATTTGGGAAATGTGGTGATCCTTATGTCAAACGAGCCTGAGCTCAGAATGCGCCGGGTATGCTTTACCGGCCACCGCCCTGAAAAACTGAATAAAAGCGAGGCGGAGATCGTAGCCTCGCTTGAGCGGGAAATCCGCGCTGCTATCACAGACGGTTTCCAGACATTCATCTCCGGTATGGCCAGAGGTGTTGACATTTGGGCTGCGGAAGTCGTCCTTCGTCTACGGGACAATGGCGCTCCGATTCATTTGATTGCTGCAAGCCCCTATCAGGGCTTTGAACGTGCATGGTCGCCAGCGTGGCAAAGTCGCTATGCTTCGGCTCTGGCCGGTGCCGATATCGTCCGTTTCATTTCTCCACAGTATGATCGTGGCTGCTTCCAACGTCGCAATGAATGGATGGTCGACCACGCTGGCCGTGTGATCGCCGTATTCAACGGTGAGAAGGGCGGGACGAAAAACACAATTGATTATGCCGAACGGCATCATGTCCCCGTTATCTATATTCCGTAAAATCCGTACTGACAGAAACACCTCGCAGCCGTTGTGACTGCGAGGTGTTTGCTATTTGTTTTGGCTTCCATCAAGCAGCAATGACAACCGCGTTTTCCTTCACTTTGTTGATCGCGGCTAATAACGCTGCACGTGTGCGGGCATCAAAGAGCTTTACAAAGCTGATCGGCTTGTCAAAGGGCGGATTCTGCAGCTCGGTAACATTCTCCATATACCCATTCTGCTCGATGTGGTTAATGATCTTATGCACAAAAGCGATCTGCTTCTGGTTCAGTGACTGGTCGTTTATGAACTGCGAAAAAGCCTGCATTGCTGCTTCGTGATCCAGCTTGGCGATTTTGCGGATCAGCAAACCAAACGGCGTATCACCATATTCTCTTTCGTAGTCTTCTTTACTGCCCAATTCGCTAGTCAGCACGTGCTCCAGCTCGCTGTAATCCGCAGCCGAGAGGGGGATGTTGTGTGTCAGCTTATAGATGGCAAGCGCATTTCCGTTTTCGTTGACGTAGCGATTGACTTTGGCGCGATAGTCTTCGAAATCATACCCCGGCTCCATCGGGTCGCCCTCTTTCTGATCTATAATCGGGTCAGATAGCCGAGTAATAATCGGCTTTCGAGGGTCAACGTCATTCAGGAACTTTATCAGCTCACGGAGCTCCTTCCGCACCCGCTCATACAGCAGAACGTCGTTTGCATCCCAGAAAGCGTCGGTGTTGACCTCCTTGATGATCGGCAGTTTCGCTTTTACCTGCGGGATGCTGACCTTGCGCTCCAGCAGCGTTCCAATATCACGGAGCTGTTTCTGTGCATTCTTAAGCGAGGGCATCTGCTCTATCTGGGCGATCATCAGGCCGTACATGAAGTTATCAAAGCGCTTTGCAAATTCGTCGTTGTCATCCAAGTGAACGATTGGCGCAATCTGCTGCATCAGTTCGCCCTTGTCGCCTTCACTAATGTAGTTGAAAGCTCCCGGCTTCTTAAACTTTTCAACGCTTTGTATGTGCAGCCGCACGGCGATGAGGTCGGTGTTCAGTGCCAATACCTGAGAGTAGCATGTATCTACAAGCTCGGATCTCCAGCTCTGATAGTCGTCTCCGGCAAATGCACTTTCCTGCAGCGCCACAGCAATGCGGATCTGCTTCCCGAATATGTTCTCCGACAGCGTCTTCGTCTCGCGGGACTCAAATCCCTCTTTGTGAGCGCGGAAGTATTCAAAGTTCCCGCAATAGTCAAAGATGAGAAATCGTCTCTTTGCCGTGTATTCGCCGTCGATCTGATCGATGCAGGTGAGCTCTTTGCTGAGACGAGTACCACGTCCGATCATCTGCCAGAATTTCGTCTTTGACCGTACCTTTTTAAAGAATACGAGGTTGACGCACTCCGGCACATCGATGCCGGTATCCATCATATCCACGGAAACTGCTATGATCGGGTCTTTCTCTGGGATTTTGAAATCGTCAATGATCGTCTGCGCGTATGTATCGTCGCAGATAACACGCTGTGCAAATGTGCCACGGTATTTTGGGTACAGCTTATTAAACCGCTCCAGAATGAACTCCGCATGGCGCTTGTTCTGGGCGAAAATGATGGTTTTCCCCAGTCTGTCTCCGCCAGCAACACGGATACCGCGTTCCATTAAATCCTGAAGCACCGTGTCAACGGTTGTCTCGTTGAAAACGAACTTGTTCAGCTGTGCAGACGGAATGAAGTCGGGCATCAGACCGTCCTCAATAAAGTCCTCTTCATACCGTTCCTTGTCCTCATCGGAAAGGTCGTCGTATGTGATACCTTCCTCTAAGAACTTTGTTTTTACCTCATAGTTATAGTAGGGCACGAGCACATGATCCTGATAGACTGCCGTCTCGTAGTCGTATGCATACGTCGGTACGCCGTGCTCCATTTCGAAGAAATCATAGGTATTGCGATCAACGTCCGTTTTGGGGGTTGCGGTCAGGCCGACCATGATCGCATCGAAGTACTCGAAAATCGCGCGGTATTTTTTGAATATGCTGCGGTGGCTCTCGTCGATGATGATGAGGTCAAAGTGGGCGGGGGTAAACATACGCTGCCCATCCTTCGTCTTCATATCGTCTATGGCGTTCAGCATTGTCGGGTACGTCGAGAATACGATCCGTGCGCTCCGGTCGTCCTTGTTAGAGCACAGATTGCACAGAGACATATCCGGCAGATAGTTCTTGAAATCGTCCTTTGCCTGTTTTACCAGCGCCGTGCGATCGGCTAAGAACAGAATATTGGTGACATATTTGCCGCGACTGAGCACATCGGTGAGGCTTGACGCAGTTCTGGTTTTACCCGTTCCTGTTGCCATGACCAGCAGGTGCTTTCTAAACCCTTGGCCGATCTGCTCGCATACAGCACGGATGGCTTCCTTTTGGTAGTAGCGGTCTGTGATCCTGTCATCGATCGGAATGGTCATCAGATCCTTCCGCTCGGTACGACGGTTCATCAACTTCTGCAGATCGTCTTTGCTGAATATGCCGCTGACTTTGCGCTGCGGGCTGCTCTGATCGTCCCAAAAGTAGGTTTCGAAACCATTGGTCGTGAACATCATGGGGCGACGTCCGAATTTTCTCTCCAGACAGTCAGCGTACAGCACAGCTTGTTTGCGGCCTATGTTCGGATCTTTGCTGGATCGCTTGGCCTCAACTACTGCGAGTGGCAGGCCGTCTTTCCCGAACAGCACATAGTCCACATATCCCATCTGCCCCAGCACACCTGCCATGCCTTCGACGGGATACTCTTCCTGAACGTCAGCATCTGCTCCGGAGAATTTCCAGCCCATCTGCTTCATGTCCACATCGATATAAATTTTGCGGGTCTTAAACTCGGAAAGGTCTGCTGCGACAAAGGTGCGCTCCTGCTTGTGCTGCTCCTTTGTTGCGGTGATCTGCTCGGACATCTGCTCGATCTTTTTACGCAAAGCCTCAATCTCTGCGTCCTTCTCACCGAGCAGACTCTCTTGCTCTTTTATTTTCTTGGTGTCGACGACAACCTTTTCGGTCGGAATTAGTGCCTCATCGAACTGCCGCTCTTCGTAATCAGCGCCATAGCAATAGTCCACCCATTGAATAAACTCAAAGAGTCCCTGTAGAGAAGCGAGAGCGTCACTGGCCTGTACACTTCGCTCCGTGTGAACGGCCAGATTGCCCAACTTAATGATAAACGGCAGTTTGCCCCATGTGTTGTAGTCTACCGCAAAACGGAAGGTTGGCTCATGAATGAGTGCCTGCAGATTATCTTTGTAAGGCATCTGCATCGTCTTATCAGCCGAATACACCCATTTGACGGCTAATTCCAGAGCTTTTCTGCTGCCGACGGCGCACATAGCAGGCGCGGAAACATACACCTTTTCCGCCTCGATCGCAGCCGAGGCAAACAGTGCGTACTCCTTTTTATCTTTTAGAAATCCGAAGTTCGACATGTCATCCACTCCTGTCTGTATGTATTCGCTGCCGCTTGGCAGTATCTAAAGCTCAAAGAGCTGTAATATTTTGATTTGTCGGTCTGTTCGACGAAGGCCGCAAACTGCTCTTGCAGCTTAAGCGGTGGAAGGGGCATACGAAAACCTGCGATCTCTTTTCGGTTAACCTTTGGCAAATTCGTGCGTGAACTGAATTGCAAAATGTACTCCAAGAAGTATTCCGACCGCAACGCAATGGCCAGAAACACTCGATTGCAGTTGCTGTGGTTCGGTAAAATTGGGTATGCATCTGCTGAACATAACCCCTCAAAATCGGGCAATGCGACTTTATTGAGATTAGGGCGGATCTTACTATAAATGATGTGTTGAGGGGTAAATATGTACTTTCCGCTTATTACACCATCTTCTCTGACTGTGCGGTAGCCTTTTAGCGCTCCAGTGCCTTTCTCAATGCTGTCAATGCCTATATGCGGATAACCAGCGTATTTTTCATAATCTGTTGTCATATTCCCATCGATCTTAGCAAACTCAGTGAAAGATACAACAGGCCATTCCATTGGGTTAGATTTAAGATCGCCGAACAGTTCGATAAATCGGGACTTGACGGTCTGCTCTATTAACGCTATTTGTCGCTGCCTTTTGTCGATAAGTGTATTGCATTTTTCGAGGCATTCAATGATTTCTGCCTGTCTTTCGATGCTGGGGAGAGGAATAAGGGCATCCGTGAGATTACCTAGTTTTATGTACTTAATAACCCCACCAATTGATTGTGTTCGCAGCACTTCTACATAGATGTCCAAGAAAAAGTACAGGTATTTTACAAGCAATTTTCTCTTGTCTGCAGACTCAATAATATAGGTGCGCTGATATGCATCGAACTTTCCGTCATAGTATTTTACATTCAAATCGCCGTTTCCTGCTACTAAGACACACTCACAATCGTATGAATACGAAGCAATTCGCAATGGTTCTTTGGAACAAGTAAAAAAAGGATATTGTCCGTTCTCTGATGACGCATTTGCATCCAGCTTTCCAGTACGAATGTGTGTCAGATCACCCAATTTGACGAAACTGCTCATGCTGCCACCTCCATCTTACCGCAAAGTTTTGATTTGTCGGTCTGTTCGACGAAGGCTGCGAACTGTTCCTGCAATTCAATTGGGGGCAGGGATACTCGATAGTTTTCCAAAAAAGAAGCAGGAACTCTACGCTGTCCCGCGCTACCGGTCATGTTGCTTGCTGCATCTATGCGGAACTGCGAAAAAGCGGTGAGCGTGTAAATCCAGTACGGATCGGTCTTTCCACTGATCGGACGAAGCACATGGAATTCTGTCGAGCCAAACCCTATGCCATTATGAAGGCCTTTAGCTACTGCCCCCTTGCCATTTTCCATGCATGGAGTAATTTTTGCAAAAAGGACATCATTTTCGGCAAAGTATGTGAAACCCGTTTTTACCTCATCATACTCTTTGATTGCCGTCGCATCTATCTCACCATGTTCGGTTACGGCAGGCATTGGCACAAAGGAAACCATCGCACCACTAACAAGCCGTGAATCGAGGCTCTTTTTAGGGTTGATGTTACAAGTACTCCCGAGCGGTACTAAGCCCCATCCGAAGGCGTCTGTTCCCGGCATACCGAACAGTTCGATAAATCGGGACTTGACGGCCTGATCCATGTTTCGCACTTGCTCCTTACGGCGGGCAATTAAATCATCAATCTTGTCAAAGATCGACGCAATTTCCATCTGCTTATCCATTGAAAATGAGGGGATTGGGTATTCTTTTAACCACTCTGTACTCATATTCTTTTGAGCAACACCTTGGGATGCAAGGATGCATTTATTCTCGAAATAATCAGAATTCAATAGATGGAACAGAAATGGCTTATATATTACGGCTGGATTTCTTATGCGAATACATGCAACACGCTGGTTCAACGCGGCTGGCAACATTTCAGCACTCAGTAGGCCGACTCTACCAACGTTGCCTGTTAACGACATAAGTAAATCGCCTTCGCAAAGCATATATTTCTCAATTTCCCGTTGCTCACTTACTGGGTAATACTGAGGATTTGTATCTTCGACAAAGCCCTTCTGAACATTTGTTATTCGTATTACACGAATTCCGTCAGCGACATATTTACTGCTTTTAAATGCATAACCGTTTAGGATGTCGCAAATATCCCCAATTCTCATGAACTCGTTCATGCTGCCACCTCCATCTTACCGCAAAGTTTTGATTTGTCGGTCTGTTCGACGAAGGCTGCGAATTGCTCCTGTAGTTCTATAGGAGGTAGGATAATTGGGAAATCCTCAACCTGATCGAGGTTAATCTGGCGCTTGTCGATGCCCCCCACGCAAACCTTTCGGATATACCGCCGATATGGTTCTCCTGTAAGTATCGCCACTACATATTCAGGCACCGTCGTTCTATCCAAGCGAACCAAATAGACATGCCCGTTAATATTAGCGCTATTATCGGCACCACGGAACAAAGCTGCACGTCCCAAGCTGCTGTTTTCAGTGTTTATCCTACCAGTTTTTGTTATGAGAATATCCTTGTCATGCAGACTGCTCTTTGCCATGTCAGCATGTGTAGCAGCATCAATGTATGCGACATCATCGAGATCTATTTTATTGCGCCATACATTCTGGCTTCGCAAAAATACGATTCCGTCACTGACATAATTATCGCTACCACCCTTTGGCGTATTACCATTTGTGATCAGCACAGAAATATCGTCAAGCCTTTTAACAGGCCAGCCCAATGGGTTTGCAATCGGATCACCGAACAGTTCGATAAATCGGGATTGGCAATCAGCCAATGTACTTTCTATGGGAAATCTTTACATTGTTCTGATTCACCATTGCGTACTGCATTGTGGTGTCAATTTTGGCATGACCGAGGAGCCGCTGCACCTGTTCTATCGGCATTCCTTTGTCGATAGCGCGTGTCGCCAGCGTTCTTCGGAACTTATGCGGATGTACCTTTGTGATACCGAGCTTCCGTCCCAGCTTTCGCAATCGTACCTCCACGCCACTGATCTCCAGCCTGTTGTATGGACTGAGCAGAGAAACGAATAGAGCGGGATTATCATCACGCCTGTTTTCCAGATAGTTTTTGAGGTGGATTTTGGTGCGGGCGTCAAAGTATACGGGACGTTCTTTGCTACCTTTTCCGAATACAACGCACTCTCTGTTCTCAAAGTCAATGTCGTCACGGTTCAGCCTTACCAGCTCTCCAACACGCATACCAGTGGAGGCAAGCAGGTCTATCATCGCCAGATCACGCAAACAACCACACTGATCGCGCATGGTTTCCAGCGCTTCGTCCGTGTATGTTTCCTTAACGGTCTTGTTTGAACGTATTTTATGGATCCGGCGTACAGGGCTTTTTAGTATGTAGTTTTCGTCCTCCAGCCACGTGAAAAAGCTGGACATGATCCTTCGGATGTTATCTATGTTGCCTTTGCTGCACTGCGTTTGTTGCTGGTAATCAGAAAGATATCCTCGCAAATCATCCGTCTGCATGTGTGTAACATGGGAATCAACTGCTGCAAACAGCCTCCGGATTGAGGTTTCATAATACCGCAGCGTTTTCTCGCTGCATCCCTCAACCCGCTTTGCAGACAAGAACATTTCCAACAATTCAGAATTGGTTTCTTTGTCTGGCTGTTGAGCACCATCCTCATTAGCGGTGATTTGGACGTTCCAGAGAGCATGCTGCAGAACATTCTGCAGCTGCTCCATCTGGGCGTTATCCAAATAGGGGATCATTTGTCGTGTGATTTCGGAAATAAGCTGGTTTTTCATGCTAGTACACCTCTAAATTTATGTTGTGTACCAACATCCTGCACCGGCTCATTTAGCCAAAATACTGTTGCATCAGAGATTTTTTCAAAATCTCCAGTTCCTGCAGTCCTTTCTGCACTGCCAATTTTGATTTGTCGGTCTGTTCGACGAAGGCTGCAAACTGCTCCTGCAGCTCCATTGATGGCACAGGAATGCGAATGCTTTCGACTATTCCCTTGGAGATTTCCTTAAATGTCGCGCCCCTGCCAAGTGAATTTAAGTATTCGACGTTCAACAGAAGAACGGTATACAAATATCGCGGTGTTATGCCTTCCTTGCAAATGATGTTTTTAAAGCCCTGATTGCAATAGAACGTATTTCCCGCAATAGCCACTTTACCAATCGGTGCACGGGAAGATAAAATTACCGTTCCGACAGGCATTTCTTGTAATGAGCAGCTTTCCACACCTGCTTTTGTTAGCTTCCTTACCGAATCGTAAATGTATCCACTATCGGCATCTAATTCTGCGGGAGTGATCCAGCGGTACGAGCCACCCCAGTATTCGTCATGATCCGTTTTCGGGGTAGCGCCACCGACAACCGTCCCAACTTCCTTTATGGGAGCCCATGATTCCTGCGGGTGTGTCAAATCATAATTACCGAACAGTTCGATAAATCGGGATTTCACGAGATTGGTAAGCTCGTCCAATTCCTTTTTCCGCATGGCAATTACCCTGTCAACACTACGCAATACTGCGGAAATTCGCTGCTGCTCGCTCATATCGGGCAGAGGTATTAGTATTTTGCTCAGCTGTTTTGCAGACAAATGCTTTACTGTCACAAACGGCGTGGCATCCTCTATTGCTTTTAGTGCTTGTGGCATATAGTAAAATATGTAATCGCGGTCAACGTCTTCACGTGGGATCAATCTGCATACTCGTTGATTTAAATATGCACGACCACCTTTCCAATAAGCGATATTAAACTCTCCATCCATGCCAATGAGCAGGTCACCATCGTTAACAATGTAGTTTTCTCCAGCGATTTCTGTGGTATACGTTTCCGAATAGCCCCTAACAACATCTCGAATACGAACAAGCGGAACGCCTTCTGCACTGCAGAACTTAGACGAGTCAAAAGGAAATCCATATTGGATTATGCATACCTCGGGTAAAGTTTTCTCCATCATAGCATTTTCCTCAATTCCTTCAGTTCGGCGGAGATACTTTCTTCTAGTTCATCAATCTTATCCATGATCTCTGCGGTAGAGGGGTATTCGACAGCCACATACTCTGTTTTCTTGTATTTGTTTATGGAGAGGTCGTATCCGTTGTCTACGATCTCCTGCTTCGGTACGAAAAAGCTCTGCTCGGTACGCTCGCGTGTGGTTTCCTGCTCCAGATGGTGGAACCTCTGAATGATATCGGGGATATCATTATCTGCAATCTCGGAACGCTTATCGTCGAGGCTGAAGCCATCGGCCTTCATGTCATAGAACCATACTTTGTCGGTACCACCCGCGCCGGTCTTTGTGAATACCAGCACAGCAGTGGAAACACCTGCGTATGGCTTGAATACGCCAGAAGGCATTGATATCACGGCACGGAGCTGGTGGTTCTCGACGAGCTCTTTGCGAATGGATTTATGTGCTGAGGACGATCCGAACAATACACCATCCGGAACAATGCAGGCGCACTGGCCGCCCTTTTTCAGCATACGCAGGAACAGGGCAAGGAACAGCAGCTCCGTTTTCTTCGTGTTCGTTACCGCTTTCAGATTATCGTGGATGCTCTCTGCGTCGATCGTTCCCTTGAACGGGGGATTCGCCAAGCACATCGTAAAGCGATCGGAAATCTGATTTTGTTTCGACACGCTATCCTTATAATCAATCTCCGGATTGCTGATAGAGTGCAGCATGAGGTTCATCGCAGAAATACGGAGCATGGTGTAGTCCGTGTCAAATCCCGTAAATGCGGGGCCTGCAAAATGCTGCCATTGCTCGGAGGTCATGGTATCTTCATAGTTGCGACGGATGTACTCCGAAGCAGAAACCAAGAAACCAGCCGTTCCACATGCCGGATCACATATAGTATCATCCGGTGTCGGCTGCAGCAACTCAACCATCATCTCTCGAATATGCTTCGGGGTGCGGAACTGCCCATTCTGGCCTGCTGTAGCCAGCTTGCCGAGCATGTACTCATATAGGTCGCCCTGCATATCCAATTCTGCAATATCGTGCTCGTAAAGGTCGTCCAGCCCTGTTACTATTTTCTGAAGCAGCTGCGGGGTGGGGATGATGAACATCGCATTGCTCATATACCGTGCAAAAGCAGTCGTGCTTTCATCTGCTTTGCCAGGTTCGTCTTCAATCTCTACGAGCTCACCCTTTTCATTAAAATCTGGGAGACGACCATACTTCATGCTTTTAATCGCAGGAAATACCCGCTGGGAGATAACGTCGAAAATCTGGCGCGGATCATCGTTTTTGAATTTGCTCCAACGCATTGATTGGCCGACGGGAGACTGTGGGAAAATCTTTGCCATCTTCTCGCCGGTCATCGTTTCAAATTCCTCGGTCTCCAGTTCCTTTTCGTCGAGGGAACGGATGAACATGAGGTATGTAAGCTGCTCGATAACGGTCAGCGGGTTTGCAATGCCGCCAGCCCAAATGTCTGTCCAGATCTTATCGACCTTATTTTTAATTGCTCCTGTAATCATTCCACGTTTCCTCCGACAATATTGTTAATGTGTTCTCTGTACTGCTCGATCACGTTGGGTGGGGAGATGACCTGCATTCTGTTTCCAAACTGCGCCAGCCATCCGAAAAAAGGAGGGCTTATCTGCACATGTACTGTTGCAGCGCAGGTGGTATCGTTCACAGAAATCATCGGTGTGTCTTCTCCAAATTTATCAAACACGGGGCCGATAAGCTGCTTGCTGAACTGTATCACAACGTCCTCCAGCTCTCCGCTGAACATTTTGAAAACCTGCTCCGTGTACTCTGCCACGCCATCGATCCGGGCTACAGCTTCATTCGACATTACCGATTCTTCTACAACGGTAAGATGATCTATGCGATCAATGCGATAGTTGGCGGTGCTGTCCGGATGCTTGCTGCTGTATGCCATCAGATAGTAGTTGTCCTCATTGAAGATAAGGGCGACCGGCTCCACGTAGTAGCGTTTCTTGCTGCCATCGCTAACAGTCACATATACGCGCTCCGCCTTTTCATTCAAATGGAAGTAGTTGAATTCGATTTTCTTCCTGCGAATAATGGCATCCTCAATGCCGTCCACCGTGTAGAGGATGGCCTCGTTGGTGTGCTTCCGGGTATTGAAGCACACCATGTTTTCCTTTAGTAGTTCGGCTTGGTGTGATCCGCCGAGAGCGGCAACCTTTTCTATCAGCTCGACCGTTTTTTTCTCTGTGATAAAACTGGCCGCTTGTACCGCATCAATCAGTATTTTAATCTCCGGCACGGTGAGCTCATGCTCTGGAACATAGTAGAACTTTTCCTTATCCTTCAGGTAGCTCATGATCTCGAAGCCATTTTCCTGCATCACTTCGATATCCAAACTCAGCGTCCTGACATTACTGGAAATGCCCATCTCATTCAGCCGTCTGCAGAGCTCGACGCGGGAGATGGGATGTGCTTCATCCGTCTCTTTACGCAGCAGCTCATAAAGCTTCAGCAACTTAATCTTTTGCATATTAGCAGCCATGCTGTGCCTCCTCTTTGAAATGGGTATAATGATACTGATTAAGTATAACACAAAACTTCCGATTTTTCAAGGCCTCCGCGTAATTATATCATTACCTGAACTGGATTTTTCGCAAACATCCGGTTCAAGTCCCATACCCTAAACACATTTAGTAGTTGCTTGCAAAGCAAAGAAATTCTATGTGTACACCGGCGTTTTCGGACTGTTTCTGCTGCTGAAAGCAAAAAAACGGGCTTTGGAGCAGCCGATCGACCGCTCCAAAGCCCGTTTTTCTATTATTCGCCCTGCATTTTGCCCGGAAAGCAAGAAAAAACCTCTCTTGTCTTGGTAGACAAAAGAGGTTTCTTTTATGGTGCGGATGACGGGACTTGAACCCACATGACCTTGCGATCACTAGCACCTGAGGAAAGCCCTAAGCACTGACAGATAACGATATGGTGTTTGCGTTCAATACCGAATTAAGTATTGATTCCATAGCTAAGAATCACGAAATTTAGTTTTTCCTTAACCAATTATACAATTCATACATTATTTTTTAAAAACTTCAAACGCATCTTCGTTTTCAAGACTCCATTTATATTTTGTCCCAATGATCTTTGTTCCTTTAAATCTAACAGTAATGGTTTTACCTTTATAATCTGCTGTTATTCTGCAATATATATCCCTGTCATGATATTTATATATTTGTGGATCACCATGGATGATAAGGGAAAGGGTTTGACTGTCGTATCCTGCAGATTCAGCATAGTTGAAGGTCTCATCAACAAAAGTTAATTCATATTTTTTACAAATCTTTTTTTCAAAATATGAGCCAAATATCTTATGATCCATCTGTGGTGATGGTATTTTTGCAAATAGAAAAAGTATCATACCGAGCAGTATTATCGCCAAGACTGAAAATAATATTATTTTTTTTTTCATAATACCTCCACATATATTTATATTAATGCTGTTGTATTTTTTATGAATAAAGGTTTTAGGGTTTTTACGACTTTTTTGTCACTATTTTTAATTTCATAAGAGGCTGTACTACTGTAACCTATTGGGTCATTATTTCCTGTAGACGCATTATCACCATACATCTTTTTATAGTCGACTACTGTCTTAATTGCTACATATGGCTTGTAATAATTTCCTTTGTTTGTAAAACTTCTAGTTAACATCTCATAATCATATAACTTTGTTTTTGTGTTTAACTTTCCCTCAGTAAGCACATACTTCCACGCTGTCTTATCACAACTGTAGCCAAATTCCCATCTGCCTTTATACTTAACCCATGTATATTTCATTGTGGTATTTAAGCAAACATCCGACAATCGAAGAAACTTTGAACTATCCGTATATAGATCATGTGGTGACGGCGTACGAGAAAATAGTGATTTTATTACCACCCCTAAAGTTTTACCAGCTATAGGATGACCACATCCTGCTAATAAAGCCCCAAAACCTTTTCCAAATAATGTTGAAACAGCTGTATTTAAATATTTTTTTGCGGTTGCTTCATTGGTGCATTTACCAATAAGATAGATATTGGGAGAATAATTGCGACGTAACTTTGGTTTACTAGTGGATACTTTATCACTTACACTTAGTGAGTAGTATTGATATGACTTTCCACCATAGGAATACGTCGATGATGTGCGAATCACGTCATACATCTTTTCGATTCCCTTACAAGGATAAAAGCTAGCTTTAGCTTTGTTCATAACATTGTAACTACTCGATATATTTTCTTGATTGCAAAATAATTCAGAAATCTCATTTTCGCTTAGTAAAAGGTCTTTAGTTTTCAATTCTTTTCTCAAATCGTTGTATTTACTTTCCACAATTATGTCGTCTGGATTATCTTCTAGAGCCGATACAGTATCAAAATACTCAGTAATTAGTTCATCATTTCTCTGTTGATATTCTTGCTCCATTGTATTAAAGTTTGTGAAAACCTCATCACTCTCTGAAATTGTTACATCATCTCCAGATATAGAGATACCAGCCGCAATTATGAATCCTTTGAAATCAATATTTTTAGAATTAATATTTACATAACCATTTGGTGCAAAAATAATACCTTTATAATTAAATTCATTGGAATTAATCACTATATTTCCTGTGTGAGATGCAATAATTGAATTTTTTGATTCGGAGGTCACAGATGTAGCATTAATAGTAATGTCTCCGTCAGTATATAATCTCCCATCAAAATTTAAATCTTGTAAAACCAATGAAAAGTCAGTAAAATAATTATCTCCTTCAATAGTATATAGATTATCAGAGTTAGCTATATCATTAAAATCATCATATTCATTGTTAATAAATATTGCATTTAATGAATCAAAAATTAATCCATTATCATTTTCTGTTCTCATTCCTATTTCTTTTATGCTATTGTATGAAATATTAATAGAACCAGCTCATGCCAATCACAAGAATTGTAATCAAAGAAACGATCCTTTTATACACAAAAAACACCTCCTTTTTTGTTAGCATTAATACAGAAGCTTTTACTCCCTCATTCATACATAACAAATCAGAAGGTGGATTCGTTACAGAAAAACAAATAATAGTTTTATTTTTCTGCTTTTTGCACAGAATTTGCTATATCAATTAGTTCATTTCTGCCAATGTTGGAGCTTATCATAATAATATAATCTCCATTATCCCAAATCAAGTGATAAAATTGATGATTATCTATATAATAAACTGCATCGTGTCCGGACATATCTATTGTTGATATTTCAGCGTTTTCTGTGTTAAGTCCCATATCAAATTCGGATTTGACTAACTGCTGATAATCAATTATTGTATTCTCATTTTGATAAATGATATTCCGAGAAATTTTATCATATTCCTCATAAATAACATCATAATCACTCAAATCATAACCTATATCATAGTTGACTTGAATTGTGTCCAATGTAGCCTCATTGCTTTCAACATTTGCTGATATCTCTGAATGGTCTGAAAAAATGCTCATGAAAAAATCCTTAAATGCATTTCTCAAAGCGGATACGCTCATTATTGTTGTAAATGCAGCAATAAAAATCACTATAAAAATACAAGCCACTCGTTTACTGGCTGTATTAATCATTTGGTAGTACGGCTTTCTCTGGCGACCTATCAGCTTATTCATCTTTCGGGTAAACTTATCTGAAAACTTATAGTCATTGTTATGTGCAGGAACAGATAATTCATATTCTCTTGTCAAAGCCTCAGATATTGCTCTCTTAAACTGAGTATTATTCAATGTGACTACTCCTTTCTAAGATGTCTTTCAACATCTTTTTAGCTCTTAATGCACGTTGTCTGACCAATTCAGAAGATATTTCAAGTTGTGTTGCCGTTTCTTTTGCTGAGAACTCTTGCAGAAAATACAGATAGATAACATCCTTATAAATCTGCGGAAGTTGTTTTATTGCTAATAAAAGTTCATCATAGTTTTGTTTTTCAAAATATGATTCATCAACTATTTCAGTTTCAAATAATTCTGTACTATGCTCTGCACGATTTTGATTTTGCCTATAAATATTTATCGCTGTGTTTCTACATATAATAACAATATATGCTTTTAATTCGTGACATGGAATTTGTGAAACTTTTGAAAAGTTATCTGCTATTTTCAAAAAAGACTGATGTACAGCATCCTCAGCATCTTCCTTGTTTTTCAAAATGCCATATGCAACCGCATACATATCCTGCTTGTATTTTATGTAAAGCTGTTCAAACTGATTTTTTCCTTCGTTGGTTTCGAGCATTGATAGGTAAATTGCCAGCATCAAATCACCTCTCCGTTTTTTGTCTGTGCATAACAGTATATCATTAAAAGATAAATATTTCAAGTGCATTTTCAGTATGAACATAAAAAATGATAATTATTTACTGTCAACCGGACAGCCCGGAAAAGTTAAGTCCGCAGACTTAGCAAGCATCGCAAACGGCAGTCCGCCCACAAGGGGCAGACCACCGATTGCGGCTTGTCGGGGAGAACCCCGAACCCCCAATCTGCCACTCCCTCCCTCTCACAGTGCGACGGCGAAAACGCACATCTTACCCCCGTGTCAAAATCAAATCTCCTGTGCAAAACAATGAAAATGGACCATGACTATTGACAAACGTATTAAAATGCGATACCATGAAAATGGAGAATGATAAAAGCTTGTAAAGATTTAAACGTCTTTACGAGCTTTTTGTTTTGTATATATTTTTCGCCGTGAGCAGAAAGGGTGAAACTTAATAGCAACTTGAAAATTGAATAGGAGGCTTGATAAATTGAAAAAGTTCAACTCAAAGTCCTGCGAGGAGATCATGACCACAGTGTACAAACCGATTGAATTTGTAGTTGACAATCTGCTTGCACAAGGTCTGTATATCTTAGCAGGAGCACCAAAAGTCGGAAAATCGTGGCTTGCGCTTGATATGTGCTTGTCTATAGCGAAAGGAGAAAAGGTATTAGGTCAGCAAACTACACAAGGAACTGCGCTGTACTTGTGTCTGGAAGATAGCTATGTACGAATCCAAAATCGTCTTTACGAAATTACGGACGAGCCTGCGGAAAGATTGTATTTCGTAATTATGTCTGAGGCGATTGGAAATGGCTTGGAAGAACAGATTACGGATTTTAAAAATGAGCATTACGATTTAAAAGTTGTGTTCATTGACACTCTGCAAAAGGTGCGTAACGAATCGGAGTCAGGCTACGGCACTGATTACAAAGAACTGTCTGTGATGAAAGCACTTGCCGACAAGCTTGAAATTACAATCGTAGTTGTGCATCACACACGAAAGTGTGCTGACAGCGATCCATTTAATATGATCTCAGGCAGTACAGGCTTAAGCGGTTGTGTTGACGGAAGCATGGTTCTGATTGAAAGCAAGCGTGGAAGTCGTACAGCAAAGCTTCATTGTGTAGGTCGTGATATTGAAAACGCAGAAATTAATTTGCAGTTTGACAGCAATTTAAAGAAGTGGATCGTCACCGATGAGCCGCTCAACTGCAAAAATAAAGATAACATTTTTCTGGCTGCACTGTATGTGTATCTTAAGAAGCATATTGATTTCTGCGGTACAGCTTCGGAATTAGTGAATGTTCTGAAAAGTGTTTCCGATGAAACGTTTTATCCCAACAGAGTAACAAGAGATCTGGTGCAGAACGGTTACACTCTCAAAAAGTTTGGAATTGATTTTCAGTACAAGCGAACAAGAAACGGCAGACTGATAATTCTTCATTACGACTGTGAGCGTGACAGTAGTGACAGTAAAAATGGTAGCGGAGTTACTGTCAACGGAGTGCATAAGCAATACCTCGCAAACCCTTGAAAATGCTTGGTTTACGGTGCTGACAGCAGGTGTGACAGTAACTGAAAACGGGCAAAGTTACTGTCAACCAAAATCGGCAAACGTAAGCCGATTTGCGGGCTTGGATTTTTTGTCGGGTAAGTTTAGCAAAAGCATTTCAAAAGCCGACACAAGCGATTTGTGAGCCGCTGTGGGCGATATGTGGGAGAGGTTTTAATTCTGATAATAAAAAGGCAGTTGTCAATCTGCACAAATACCGGATATGCAGCAGTTAAAGCAAAGTGAAATATTTCATTGCAAGTTAAAGTTTCGGGGTCATAGCCCCCGAAACAGTCACAGCGGACGAGCAAAGCTCGCCGCAAAAGTGCCGAAAATACGCAGTTTCAGCAAAATGATTGTGCATAATTTTTATGGGGTCATAAATTTGAGCTTTGAATGATTCAGGGGTCGTAAGTGCAGAAGACTGCACAAAATCGGCATAATTGCGGGCGTTGTTGATGATGTCAAACGAAATTTTAAGAAAGGAATGATTAAAAATGATCAGTTTAAAAATCAGAGAAAAAGAAACTGAAAAGACAGTAAGGAGGGCGATAAAAATATGCCAAGACAAAGAGAAATCCCGAAAATCAATTCAGTCACTGTTATCTATAATGGCGACGGAAAGACATTTGATACCTTCATGGAGTCCATGATTAACGACTATTTGAATTCAGATAGTATGTCCAAATGCTCCGACTCCGATTTTATTGAAAAGGTAGAACTTGTTGATAAAACAGCGTAATCGCTGGACTTTCAGGTCGGCTTGTGGTAGTGTCAATCTGAACGAAGTTCAGATAGGTAACGCAGACACACCATAGCGTGCCTGCCGAATTTAAAGGAGGTCGATAAAATGAGAGCGTGGCTATACTACAGATTATCTCGTGACGAAGATGAGGAAATGAACAGTCTGCAAAATCAACGACAGATTTTAGTTGATTACGCTGAGCAGAATGGTTACGAAATCGTCGGAGAGAGCTTTGATGACAATGTTTCAGGAATGACGTTTAACAGAAAAGGCTTAGGAGAACTTGAAATTGCTGTTGACGAAGGTAAAATTGATGTAGTTCTGGTCAAGGATCTATCAAGACTTGGCAGACACCGTACTCAAACGGAACTGTTCATAGATCACTTGCGACAGAACAATGTCAAGGTCTATTCTGTGACTGAGGGCATTGATTCCAGTAACGAGAATGACGATTTGATGATTGGATTCAAGCAGATCTTCAACGATTTTTATGCTAAGGACATCAGCAAAAAAGTAAAAGCAGGTGTACGTCAAAAGCAGAAAGGAAAAGGTCTGATAGAGTCCTTACCCCTCGGTTACAAGCGTGACCGAAACACAAATACTGTTTTGGTAGACGATGAAACAGCTTGGATAGTGCAGGAAGTATTCAAGCTATACGTTGACGGCTACGGCTTGACCACAATCGCAAAGAAGATGAACGAACGTGGAATAAAATCACCAGAATACTATCAGCGCAGAAAGCTAGCAGATTGGAAACCCGACATCTCTAAAAAATACTTGTGGGTACAAACAGCAGTCAAACGCATTCTCACAAATGAATTATACATTGGCACAATGGTTAATCATAAGACAGTAACTTCAAAAATATACAAAACCAAAACTTTCATTCCGCCCGAAGAACAGTATCGCCATGAGAATTTCTGCGAACCAATAATTGATGAAACAACTTGGAAACAGGCACAGTTTTTACTGGAACAGCGTTCACAGATTAATCCACGTTCGCAAAATGGCAGGAATCTTCATCGCTATTCCGGATTAATAAAATGCTCCGACTGCGGGGCTTGCTTTGTAGCTCGCACAAGAAAATGGAAAGGCAAAGAGTACGTTGAATACACTTGCAACAGCGCACACCGCTACGGCAAGCAATACTGTACTCCGCACACAGTCCGTGAAAATCAGCTTGACGCTTTGATCGAAGATGAAGTCCGAGGACTTCGTGAAACGATACTTGCCGAAAGCGAACGCTACAACAAGATTGTCAAGGATTGGGTAAAGAAAAAGCCGCTGTATGAACGTCAGATACAGCAGCTCAACGATAAGATATTATCACTCCGACAGCAGATCGAAGATTTGATTATAGAGCGAATCGGCGACAGAGAACACGCACAAGTTTACAACAATATGATTACTAAGCGTGAAGAAGAAATATCCGCTATTGAAAAACGGATAACCGACTTGAGGGAATATGACAAAATCTGCAAACAGAGAAAAGAACAGCTTAAAAACACAACACAGATACTTGATGAAATCCTGTCCGAGGGTACGATTTCGGATATCAATCTAAGAATGTTAGTCAAGCGAATTTTCATTCATCAAAATGAAGATAAAAGTCTTGATATCAGATTCGAGATGAACGGAGAGTTTAATGGAACTGTCAGCGTGTTTATTGAGCCAACAGAAGAATTAGAAAGTGCATAGAAATTAAAACGAAATCCGCAGTATCGCCTGCGGATTTGTTCGTTACATATATGAATATATTAACCGACAGACGCATTAGCTATGGTAGTGCGTTTTAGCATAATATCAATTAAAAATTGTTCTTAGAGCCAGCGTGTCTGCCCATTTATTTTTACTGGAGCAAAAGAAAAAAGCCCGATAAAATCGAGCTTTTCGTGGTGCGGATGACGGGACTTGAACCCACATGACCTTGCGATCACTAGCACCTGAAGCTAGCGCGTCTGCCAATTCCGCCACATCCGCATATAAAAATTTGAAACTTTTACTCGGCTCAAATCCAAAACCGAGGTGGGTGCTTATCACACTAATCCACATTTATGATGAACCAGAAAGCAGCCAAGCAAATAAATTCACTGTCGTTACGCTGCCTGAAGCTAGAGCGTCTGCCAATTCCACCACATCCGCATATTTAACGTTGCTCAATGCAACGTATATATTATATCATATTACACGTACTTTGTCAATACTTTTTCGCAGTTTTTTCGATAAAACGCCAAAAAATAAAGCCTGACTAAAAAGTCAGGCTGATTTTTATATCGGAATCATCACCCGTTTTTAAACTGCTCACTTAGAGCCTGATCACTCATGCCAAAAGTCACAAGCTTGCTGAAATACTTGTTCTTCATAAGCGCCTTGATAAGTATTACACCAACTATCGTTACGCATACAAATTCGCCTAAGGCTACCCAGCCCATGTTCACAAGAAGCGGCGTCTTGAAGACATACGTCAGTTCAAAGCCAACTATCACCGCATTTGATATCACCGGGAAAAGCGACGCAAGTACAAGATTTACCTTGTTTCTCAGCAGATAGATAAGAACCGCTGCCACAACTGTAGCAAGCGTTCCAAATACTACGTCCACCATTCCGAGCGTACTGAATAGATTGACTATCAAACAACCTATAGAAAGCGAAATGATGTAATCCTTGTTGAAATAACAAAGTAGCATCAAAACCTCAGATATGCGGAACTGTACCTGTCCGTATGCAAGCGAGCTGCAAAGCATCGTAGCCACAACGTATATCGCTGCAATAAGTCCCATGTTTGTTAAACGACGTGCACTGAAAATTTCCATAAAAAAATCTCCTTGTTTTTATTTGTGAGTGGTTGATCTAGGTTACACTCTATTTAATTGGAAAATAAAATAACATAAAAAGGCTGCCGCCGAAACGACAGCCCGTTTATTTACGTTAATTTAGCTATTGATTAAGCCTTGCCAACAGAACCGAAGAGTTCCATCTTCTCCTTGACCTTAGCCTTGATAGCCTCGAAGCCAGGATTGAGAAGCTTTCTTGGGTCAAAGCCCTTGCCCTGAAGATCCTTGCCCTCTTCAATGTACTTTCTTGTAGCCTCCTGGAATGAAAGCTGGCACTCTGTGTTTACGTTGATCTTTGCAACGCCAAGTGAGATTGCCTTCTTGATCATGTCATCAGGAATACCTGTACCGCCGTGAAGTACCAGTGGCATATCGCCAACCTTTTCCTTGATAGCAGCAAGTGTCTCGAATGAAAGACCTGGCCAGTTTGCTGGATACTTACCGTGAATGTTACCGATACCAGCTGCGAGCATTGTAACACCGAGATCAGCGATTGTCTTGCACTCGTCTGGGTCTGCGCACTCGCCCATACCTACAACGCCGTCCTCTTCGCCACCGATAGAACCAACTTCGCACTCGATAGAAAGACCAAGCTGATCTGCAACGTGAACGAGTTCAGTTGACTTAGCAAGGTTCTCATCAAATGGATAATGTGAACCGTCGAACATGATAGATGAGAAGCCAGCCTTTACGCACTTGTAGCAGCCCTCATATGTTCCGTGGTCAAGATGAAGTGCAACAGGTACTGTGATACCGAGCTCTTCGTCCATTGCCTTAACCATAGCGGCAACTGTCTTAAAGCCTGTCATGTACTTGCCTGCGCCCTCAGATACACCAAGAATTACAGGTGACTGCAGCTCCTGAGCAGTGAGAAGGATAGCCTTTGTCCACTCAAGGTTGTTAATATTGAACTGACCTACAGCATACTTGCCTGCAAGTGCCTTTGTCATCATTTCCTTAGCTGAAACTAACATTTTTTAACGACCTCCGTTATTTTAAATTTTCCTCTATTATTATACAACATTACTCCGACAATTGCAATAGTGTGACATTAATTTAACAATTATGTAACATTTAAACCTCGTACATCTCGATGACCTTCTGAGCCACCTCGATCTTTGTGCATCTCTTATCCATAGCCTGCTTTTCAAGATATTTATGAGCCTGCTGTTCTGTAAAGCCAAGATACTGCATAAGTGAGCACTTTGCTCTGTTTATCGTTCTTATCTCTTCAAGCTTTTTGTGAAGCTTCAGATTTTCAGACCGTATTCCGAGCATACGTTTTCTTGCGGCACTGACAAATTTCATTGAACGGTAAAAATACTGTCTGCCTAGTGGCTTTGGTATCACCATTACGCCGAAATCTTCCAGTTTATCAGCAAGGATATCCGCATTTTCCGACTTTGCGATAGCCACACAGCTTGCGTCAGTTGAGGTGCAGACTATCTCCGCAAGCTCGTTGCCATATTCGTCTGACAATGGACAGTTTATCACGACACAGTCATAACTGCCTGACCCTACCGCACGCCTTGTTTCAAGACCCGTTGCGGCTATAGAAGTCTTGCAGGTGGGAAAGGTTTCTTTTAACAGACTCACAAGCATAGCTGTTGCCTTGTCATTGCTTGAAGCCACAAGTATCCTGTCCATTTCCCCACCTCCTTTTTTTAGCTTTCTCTGACATTACAGATGATAAAAATATCTGGCTGTTTCAAACTGCTCCTTATCGGCGGCTCTCTCATATTCTATGATAAGCTCCTTTTCTATTGCGATAAAACGCTCCAACATATGCTCAGGAAGCCTATCCGCAAGGAATTCGCTCTTTTCAGCACGTTCCACTGCCTCTTTCAAAGACTGCGGAAGTGTTTCAAGCTTTGCAAGCTCGCTTTCATCTGCCGAGCCTATATTGAAATTAAAAGGTTTTGGAAGTTCTTCCTTATTTATAACGCCGTCTATGCAGGCATAAATAAGCAGACCCATAGCAAAGTAAGGATTACAGGTGTTGTCTGCTGAACGGAGTATTATACCATTCTCATCTGTATCAGCAAGCGGTGCACGAAGAAGCTGTGCATAATTTTCATGTGACCATGAAATGTACTTAGGTGCAAGCAGACTGCCAAAACGTTTGTATGAATTTGTAGTGGTGTTTAGAAACAGCGTCATATCGCCAACGTTTTTCAGTATTCCTGCTATCATGCGCTCAGCCTCTTTGGAAAGTCCGCCAAGCTGAGGTTTGAAAACATTTTCCGTGCCTTTCATGCACATGAGCATTATATGCAGACCAGATCCGCAGTTGTCGACGATAGGCTTTGGCATGAACGTTGCGTAAAGCCCGTTTCTGTCAGCCACAGATTTTACAACGTTCTTGAATGTCACAAGATTATCGGCGGCTTTCAGTGCGTTTGAATACTGAAAATCTATCTCGTTCTGACCCGGACCGGTTTCATGTCTTGAGCTTTCTGGGAAAATATCCATTTGCTCAAGTGTCAGGCAGATATCACGTCTGAGGTTTTCTCCCCTGTCAACAGGCGCAGCGTCACAATAGCCTGCATAATCGTGAGGACGCTTTGTAGGCATATCAGTATCGTCCTTTTCAAAGCAGTAAAACTCGCATGAAGTACCTATCTGGAAGTTATATCCCTTACCCTTCGCATATGCGATAGCAGTTTTGAGGAAAAACCTGCCATCCCCCTCGAAAGCCGTTCCGTCAGGATATTTCAGGTGGCAGAAAAATCTTACTACCCTGCCGTGCTGCGGTCGCCATGGAAGAAGCGCCAGCGTATCAGGGTCAGGGAAAAGTCTAAGGTCTGAAGCAGTCACATTCAAAAAGCCACCGAGCTTTGAAGCGTCAAAGATAAGTCCCTCTCTGAATATTTTCGGCAGCTCGCCTGCTATAACAGAGATAGTTTTTAGCGAACCGAATATATCGCAGAACATGAGCTTTACGAACTTTACGTCGTTTTCTTCAACGAACTGCAAAACCTCTTTCTCTGTGTATTTCATAATAAATCCTCCGTAATGATACTGTTCAGAAAAGTTTTCCGTTCCTTACTTATAATTATATCTGAACAGCCAATTCTGTAAAACCGAGCAGTTATAAAGATTTTGTTACTTTATTTTTACCTTGCGTTATTTGTCGATATCCTCCAGCCAAAGCTTAGCCACAGCGTCAGATGGCATTCTCCAGTCGCCTCTCGGTGAAAGAGTAACAGAACCGATCTTTGCGCCGTCAGGCAGGCAGGAGCGCTTGAACTGCTGTGAGAAAAATCTGCGATAGAATGTTTTGAGCCACTTGTCTATGACCTCGTCAGGATAATCCCCCTCAAAGGCATATTTCGCAAGCCTTTTCACCTTTGACGGCTCAAAGCCCCAGCGTATGCCATAGTAAAGGAAGAAGTCATGAAGCTCATATGGACCGACAAGGTCTTCTGTTTTCTGTGTCATCTCAGTGCCACTCTCGTCGGTAGGAAGAAGCTCAGGAGAAACAGGAGTGTCCAAAATATCGTACAGTACATCTCTCAGAGTATCAGATGTGCAGGTGTCGCCGTAATACTGGACGATATGTCTTACCAGGGTCTTAGGGATAGAAGCGTTCACACCGTACATGGACATATGGTCGCCGTTGTAGGTCGCCCAGCCGAGAGCAAGTTCGCTCAGGTCGCCTGTGCCGACCACCATTCCGCTCACCTGATTTGCGATATTCATAAGCACCTTTGTGCGCTCTCTCGCCTGACCATTCTCGAACACAACGCTGTGATTGTTATAATCGTGACCGATATCTTCAAAATGCTGTAAAACTGCATTTGAGATATCCACCTCTCTGAACGTTACCCCCAAAGCGTCGCAAAGTATCTCCGCATTGGAGCGTGTGCGCTTTGTTGTGCCAAAGCATGGCATCGTCACCGCAACGATATCAGTATGAGGACGTTTCAGCAAGTCCATTGCCATTACACATACAAGCAGTGCAAGCGTAGAATCAAGTCCCCCTGAAATGCCAATGACCACAGTTTTGGAATGTGTGTGTGCGATACGCTTCATAAGTCCATGGGATTGCATTTGCAAAATAAGGTGACAACGCTCATTTCTCTCCGCCTGATTTGCAGGGATAAAAGGCGTTTTAGAAAATTTCCTTGTAAGCTTGGTATCACACATATCAAAGGTGATATAATCTACAGGCAGAACGTCAAGAAAATACGGCTTATAAATTTCATTTAGCTGATCCCAAACCGAATTGCTCTCAGGATAGGTGGAGATCTTTCTTCTCTCGAACGCAAGCTTTTTGAAGTCTATCTCAGATATAGTTATGCCGTTTTCAAAAAGTCTGCTCTCTGCAAGTATAGAGCCGTTTTCCGCAATGATATTGTGACCCGAAAAGACCATATCCTGCGTTGACTCACCGTCACCGGCGGAGCAGTAGATATATCCTGCCACCAGTCTTGCAGACTGATTTGACACAAGCTGTCTGCGGTAAGAATCCTTGCCGATGACCTCATCGCTTGCGGACAGATTGCAAATAAGCGTTGCACCCGATTTAGCAAGATAATTTGAAACAGGGTCAGCCACCCACAGATCCTCGCAAAGCTCAAAGCCTATCTTCACGCAGTCGCTTGGCTGCTCGCCGTTGTTTTCCCAGTTGTCAAGCTCAAAGACATACTGTCCCATTTGTGCAGAATGCATATCGTCATCGGCAAAATACTGTGTAAGCTCAAGCTGGATATTGCCGCCCATATATGGTGCAAAATGCCTTGCCTCATAAAACTCGTTATAATTCGGTAAATGCGTTTTCGGTATAAATTTCAGTATCTCACCGTTTTGTATAACTGCCGCACAGTTATAAAGCTTGCCCTTTGCCCTCACAGGCATACCAACAGCCACAAGCATATCGCTGTTGACAGTTTTCTTCGCTATTTTCACAGCACCGTACATCGCCCTATCAAGCAAAGCGTTCTGAAAGAACAAGTCCTGACAGGTATAACCTGTTATGCAAAGCTCAGGGAACACAGCGACCTTTACGCCCTCTTCCCTGCACTTTTCAAGTTGACTGATTATTTTATCCACATTGAAGTCAACGTCTGCCACCTGTATCTCAGGGGTGCAGGCGGCGACCTTTATAAAACCGTCTTTCATAAAAATAAGCTCCTTACAAGAAATTATCATTGTTATCATTATACCATTTTTTATAGGTATAAGTCAATGATTTTTACAGTATAGCAAAACTATTTTAGAACGATACTAGACAATCCGCCACTAATGTGTTAAAATTGAGATATCACATCAAAGGGGGAACGCCATATGAACAAGCTGTGGGATAAGTTTCTTTTAGGCCTTTGCTGCTGTGCATTCATGCTTGCAGAGGGAACAGATCCGTCAAACATCACCACATTACTATTGGCTGTCATATGCTCCGCTATCTTTCAAATAAAACCAAGTTCTGCCGTTGCATACCTTTCAGTTATTGCCTACAGCTCACTTTGCATTTTCAGCAAAGAAGCTTTGATACTCGCCCCTTTGGTGCTTTATGATGCTTTCTGTACAAAATTTTACCCTGCTATGGTCTTAACATTCATAGGCGTACTTGCAAATATATTCACTCTGGGAAAAGACATCTTCCCGCTTGTCGCTCTTTTTTTGGTAAGCTTCACAATTTCAAGCCGCAGCGTTCTGAACGAAAAGCTGACAAAGATGCTCATAAATACTCGTGACAATTCAAAAGAACTTACCACCCAGCTTGTAGAAAAAAACAAAGCCATGCAGAGAAATCAAGACTACGAGATATATCTTGCCACGCTGAAAGAGCGTAACCGCATTGCAAGGGAGATACACGATAACGTGGGGCATATGCTCACAAGGTCTATTTTACAGCTTGGTGCGCTCTCGGTCATAAACAAAGATGAAACTGTCGGTGAAGCCATCAACGACCTGAGCGGCACGCTGAATACCGCCATGACGAGCATACGAAGCAGCGTTCATGATCTTCATGACGATTCTATCGCACTAAAGCCTGCTGTTGAAGACTGCATAAGACCTCTGAAAGACAGATTTGCAGTAAGCTGTGATTATGACTTTTCCGAAAGAATGTCACGAGATGTGAAGCTTTGCTTTATTGGCGTTATAAAAGAAGCACTTTCCAATACTGCAAAGCACAGCAACGGTGACAGCATAAAAATAATCATTCGTGAACACCCTGCTCTTTATCAGCTTAGTATCGCAGACAACGGAAACTGTCCCGAAAAGATAGACGAAAGCGGCATGGGGCTTGCCAATATGCGTGAGCGTGCGGCTTCTTTAAATGGAAACATAAACATCACATCGGGCAGCAAGGGATTCCGCATTTTTCTGTCTGTGCCGAAACAAAACCTGACTGAACGGAGGTCTTGACATGAACATTGTTATAATAGATGATGACAAGCTTGTGGCGGTGTCGCTGAAAACCATTTTGGAAAGCACAGGCAGTGTGAAAGTTCTTGCCATGGGAAGCTGCGGCGAGGAAGCCATAGAGCTTTATTCTCTTCTCAAGCCTGATGTTCTGCTTATGGATATCCGCATGAACGGCATGAGCGGCATTGAAGCCGGCGAAAAGATCCTTGCTGGGTACCCTGACGCAAGGATACTTTATCTTACCACATTTTCTGATGATGAATACATTATAAAGGCTGTGCTTATGGGAGCAAAGGGATATATTTTAAAGCAGGATTTTGAAAGCATATGCCCTGCCCTTGAAACCGTCATGAATGGGCAGACAGTTTTCGGCTCAGATGTTGCAAGCAAGCTTCCTGAGCTTCTTACCAATCACAGCAGTTTTGATTTTGACCACTACGGCATAGTCGAAAAAGAGCAGGAGATAATCGAACAGGTGGCAAAAGGGCTTAGCAACAAGGAGATAGCCTCACTGCTTTATCTCAGCGAGGGCACAGTGCGAAATTACATCAGCACTATCCTGGAAAAGCTCTCCCTCCGTGACCGCACACAGCTTGCTATTTTCTACTATACCAACATACAATAGCACTACAATTTCATAAAAAGTAAAGAGGAGACGGCATGACCGCTCCTCTTTTTGTTATTATTACATTTTAGCTCTTTCCTTAGCTCTCTGTGAGTTGCTCAGAATACGCTTTCTTATTCTTATGCTCTTTGGTGTTACCTCAAGAAGTTCATCGTCAGCAAGGAATTCAAGTGAATCCTCAAGGCTGAGATTTCTTGGCGGAACAAGTCTAAGCGCGTCATCAGAACCGCTTGCACGAGTATTTGTAAGGTGCTTCTTCTTGCAGACATTTACAACAAGGTCTTCCTGCTTTGGTGAAGCGCCAACTATCATTCCCTCATATACAGGTGTGCCTGCTGTGATGAACAGCTCGCCTCTCTCCTGTGCGTTGTAAAGACCGTATGTTACAGCCTCGCCTGTTTCAAACGCAACAAGTGAGCCTGTTGCTCTCTTTGGTATCTCGCCCTTGTATGGCTCGTAGTCATGGAATACAGAACTCATGATACCCTCGCCCTTTGTGTCTGTAAGGAACTCGCTCTTATATCCGAAAAGTCCTCTTGCAGGGATAAGAAATTCAAGTCTCATTCTGCTTCCAACAGGTGCCATTTCCTGAAGCTCGCCCTTTCTTGCACCTATCTTCTCCATAACAGAACCTACGCAGTTCTCAGGAACGTCAATAACAAGTCTTTCGATAGGTTCACAAAGCTTGCCCTCTATCTCCTTAAACAGAACGTGCGGTGTTGAAACGCCAAGCTCATAGCCCTCACGACGCATATTCTCGATAAGGATAGAAAGGTGCATTTCGCCACGTCCTGCGACCTTGAAAGCGTCTGTGCTGTCTGTTTCAGAAACTCTCAGTGAAACGTCCTTAAGAAGCTCCTTGAAAAGTCTGTCTCTCAGGTGACGGCTCGTTACGAACTTGCCCTCTCTGCCTGCGAATGGCGAATTATTTACAGAGAATGTCATTTCAACTGTAGGCTCAGATATCTTTACAAAAGGAACAGCCTCAAAGTTGCCGAAGTCGCAGATAGTGTCACCGATAGTGATGTTCTCGATACCGCTTATACAAACGATATCGCCAGCCTTTGCACTCTGGCATGGAACTCTGTTAAGTCCCTCTATCTGATACATTGTAACTATCTTGCCACGATATTCCTTCTTAGTCTGATGATAGTCGCCGATCGTAACGTCCTGATTAACTTTCATTTCGCCACGCTCTATACGGCCGATAGCTATTCTTCCTACATACTCGTTGTAGTCGATAGCGGAAACAAGATACTGCATTGGGCCCTCAGTATCTACCTCAGGTGCAGGGATATAGCTGAGTATCTCGTCAAAGAGAGGTATCATATCCTTGCCCTCTTCATCAGGTGAGTGAGTAGCTGTACCTGCTCTGCCTGAGCAATAAAGGATAGGGCTGTCAAGCTGCTCGTCAGTAGCGTCAAGATCCATGAGAAGCTCGAGAACTTCGTCGCCTACCTCGTTAAGACGAGCGTCAGGTCTGTCTATCTTGTTGATAACGATGATTATTTTATGACCAAGCTCAAGTGCTTTCTGAAGCACAAATCTTGTCTGTGGCATTGGACCCTCGGCTGCGTCCACAAGCAGTATAACACCGTTTACCATTTTAAGAACACGCTCTACCTCACCACCGAAATCAGCATGGCCTGGGGTGTCGATAACGTTTATCTTAACGTCCTTATACTTGATAGAAGTATTTTTTGCAAGGATAGTGATTCCTCTCTCACGCTCGATATCGTTAGAGTCCATGACTCTTTCTTCTACAGCCTGATTTTCTCTGAAAGTACCGCTCTGCTTGAGCATCTGGTCTACAAGGGTAGTCTTACCGTGGTCAACGTGGGCAATAATAGCAACATTTCTTAAATCTTCTCTAATCATACATACTCCTCCGATTTATCAAGACACAGCAAAGCGAATGCTTTCTGTAACGATTTGCTTAATATATTTCGCAAAAATTATAAACAATAAAAATTATAAATATATTTTCTCCCATCAAAGGAAAGAAAATCGTAATTTTTCACAAAAAGCCTATAAAACACAAAAGCACCTTGCGAAATTTTCCGCAAGGTAACTTTCCTAATTGAGAATTATAGCACATTTTTGCCGATTTGTCAAGAAAAAAGTATCATTCACAGGTTACGCCTTGTATGGTGTGCCTTAGATTAAATGATTTATGTTTTTGGCTGTTTTACACAATATTACGTCACTGATATTTTACATAAAAATAATTGAAATTGTGGTATAAAAGTTGTATAATATCAATAATCAAAGATATAACTTTGATAACAGAGATCATATATTTTGAAAGGCGGAATAATCAAATGGCTAACAGAATGATACTTAATGAAACTTCATATTTCGGTGCAGGCTCGATCAGCGAGATAGTTACAGAGGCAAAGAAGAGGGCTTTTAAAAAGGCTCTTGTTGTAACAGACCCTGACCTTATCAAATTTAACGTTGCAAAGAACGTTACAGATCTTTTGGAGGAAGCAGGACTTGCTTATGATATATTCTCTCAGGTAAAGGCTAACCCTACTGTAAAGGTAGTAAAGGCTGGTATCGAAGCTTTTAAGGCAGCAGGTGCTGACTATCTTATCGCTATCGGCGGCGGCTCATCAATGGACACTGCAAAGGCTATCGGTATCATCATAAACAACCCTGAGTATGCTGACGTTACTTCCCTTGAGGGCGCTATCGACACAAAGAATCCTAGTGTTCCTATAATCGCAGTTCCTACAACAGCAGGCACAGCCGCAGAGGTAACTATCAACTACGTTATCACAGACGAGGAAAAGAAGAGAAAGTTCGTTTGCGTTGATCCACACGATATCCCAGTTGTTGCAGTTATCGACGCTAAGATGATGTCATCAATGCCAAAGGGACTTACAGCTTCAACAGGTATGGACGCTCTTACACACGCTATCGAGGGCTACACAACACTTGGTGCATGGGAGCTTACAGACATGATGCACCTTAAAGCAATAGAGATAATCTCACGTTCACTGAGAAAGGCTGTTGAGAATGACCCACAGGGCAGAGAAGATATGGCTCTCGGTCAGTATATCGCAGGCATGGGCTTCTCAAACGTTGGTCTTGGCGTTGTTCACGGCATGGCTCACCCGCTCGGCGCGTTCTATGACACACCTCACGGAATTGCAAACGCTGTACTTCTTCCGTATGTAATGGAGTACAACGCTGAATACACAGGCGAAAAGTTCAAATACATTGCAGAAGCAATGGGCGTTGACACAACAGGCATGAGCCAGGCTGAATACAGAGCAGCCGCAGTAAACGCAGTAAAGCAGCTTTCAAAGGACGTTGGAATCCCTGAGAAGCTCCACGAGATAGGCGTTAAGGAAGAGGATCTTCAGGCTTTGAGCGAATCTGCATTTGCAGACGTATGCACAGGAGGAAATCCAAGGCCTTGCACAGTTGAGTCTATCCTCGGCATTTATAAGACAGCATTCTAATTCAAAAATCTTTTATCTGCCCTCGGTTTTCGGGGGCAGATTTTTATTGCCCGAAAAGAATATTTATGGTATAATACATTTAAAGTGAGTTTTAAGTTCATAGGTTATCATATATCGTAAGATATTATACTGACTTATAGGGAGGAATTTTAATGAGATTACTTCTTGCTGAGGACGAGGTTGAGCTTGCAAATGCGCTTTCGGCAGTGCTTAAACACAAAAACTATTCTGTTGACGCTGTTTACAACGGCATCGACGCATACAACTATGCAATTGCACAGGATTATGACGGCATAATACTTGACATTATGATGCCTGGTATGGACGGCATACAGGTGCTTACAAAACTCCGTGAAAAGGGTATCGACTCCCCTGTTCTGCTGCTCACTGCAAAGTCTGATATTGACGATAGGATAACCGGACTTGATTCAGGTGCTGACGATTATCTTACAAAGCCCTTTGCAATGGGCGAGCTTCTTGCGAGAATAAGGGCAATGACACGCCGCCGCACTGAGTTTGCACCCTCTACCCTTACTTTCGGAAACGTTTCTCTCAACAGACAGAGCTTTGAGCTTTCAGGTCCTAACGGCTCTCAGAAGCTTGGCAACAAAGAGTTTCAAATGATAGAAGCCCTTATGCTAAATCACGGTACGCTTATTTCTACAGAGCGTTTCATGGAAAAGATATGGGGCTATGACTCTGATGCTGAGATAAACGTGGTGTGGGTATATATTTCATATCTGCGTAAAAAGCTTGGTCTTATCGGTGCAGATGTCGAGATAAAAGCCACAAGGGGCGTGGGCTACACACTAGAGGAAAAGCATAATGATTAAGCGTTTACAGCGGAAATTCGTTGTTATCGCCGCTGTGTGCCTTCTTATCGTAGAGTTTGCCATAATAGGCGGCATAAATGGAGTGAACATCTATCAGACCAACAAGAATGCAGACGATCTGCTGAACATAATAATCGAAAATGACGGCAGATTTCCTGAGTTCGACCCCAAGGGCATGAAGCATGACAAGCCGCAGGATAATTCAGACAGCGCCTCTCCCCCTGAGAGCAAAAAGCCTGATAAGCGCAGAGGCTTTAACGAGGAAACTAAGTATCAGACAAGATATTTTGTTGTATACGCCGACAGCAATGGCGAAATAACCACGGTAGATACAGGACACGTTGCGGCAGTGTCAAGTTCGCAGGCCATAGAATACGGCAAAAGCGTTCTTGACAGCGGCAAGACTTCAGGCACGTCAGGAAACTACCGCTACAAAACAGGCGACACTGACAAAGGCAAGATAATAGTTTTCATGGACTGCCGCAGCGACAGCACAACCAAAAATCGCTTTTTGCTGGTGTCGTGCGCTATAGGGGCGGCAGGATATATACTTGTATGTCTGCTTATCATAATCTTCTCAAAGCGTGCCATAAGACCTGTTGTGGAAAGCTTTGAAAAGCAAAAGCAGTTCATCACCGACGCAGGGCACGAGATAAAAACGCCGCTGGCCATAATCTCCGCAAACACGGAAGTTCTTGAAATGGTGTCAGAGCCAAACCAGTGGACGGTGAGCATAAAAAACCAGATAACAAGGCTCAACGGTCTACTGAAAGAGCTTTTAAGCCTTGCAAAAATGGAGGAGGAAAAGCCTGCTCTTACCATGGCTGATTTCAATATCTCTGACGCTGTTTATGACGCCGCTTCGCCTTTTACTACCCTTGCGGAAACAAAGGGCAAAAAGCTCACCATTGATGTTGCCAACGGACTTTCCTATCACGGCGACGAAGGTGCGATAAGACAGCTTGTTTCTATCCTCACGGAAAATGCAGTAAAATACGCTGACGAGGATGGCGAGATAATAGTAAAGCTTTTCACCTCTCACAGTGGCAAGGAAACAGACCTAGAAGTTTCAAACACCTGCAAAGAACCACCGCAAGGCGACCTAACAAAACTTTTTGACAGATTTTATCGTGACGACAGCTCACGTTCTCGGTCAAAAGGCGAGAAAAAGGGTGGCTACGGCATTGGGCTTTCTATTGCACAGGCAATAGTCAGGTCGCACAAAAGCAAGATATCATGCAAAGTCGAAAACGGCATGATGATATTTACAGCACAGCTTAAATAACTGCAAAGCAGAGTTGGTCACCAGCCACTCTGCTTTTTTATAATATGACATTTGTCACATGAAGATGTGACTTTGCTCACTAGCTTTTTGACGGATAGTATTGTATAATGTTAATACAAACTAAGGGAGGTTTTTTTCTTATGGCTGAAACTGTAGTAAAAATAGACAATCTGGTAAAAAGATACAAGGAGCTTATTGCTCTTGACCACTTTGATCTTGAAATAAAAAAAGGCGAGGTCTTCGGACTTCTCGGTCCTAACGGTTCGGGCAAGACCACCACGATAAACTGCCTGCTCTCACTGTTGGCATACGATAAGGGCGACATCGAGATATTCGGTGAAAAAATGTCCCCTGTGAACTATGGGGTAAAAAAGCGTATTGGCGTTATAATGCAGAATGTTGCGGTGTTTGACGAGCTGACTGTGTATGAGAATATTGACTATTTTTGTGGGCTTTACATCACCGACAAAGCCACACGAAAGAAATATGTTGACGATGCCATAGCTTTTGTGGGACTTGAGGACTTCGTGAAGTTCCACCCTAAAAAGCTTTCAGGGGGTCTGCTCAGACGACTTAACATTGCCTGTGGTATCGCACACAAGCCTGAGCTTATCATACTCGACGAGCCGACAGTTGCTGTTGACCCACAATCAAGAAACAAGATACTGGAGGGCATTTTACAGCTCAACCGTGAGGGTGCGACTATAATTTACACCTCCCACTACATGGAGGAAGTCGAGCAGATATGCACCCGTATCGCCATAATGGATAAGGGCAGTAAAATAGCCGAGGGTACTACAGAGGAACTCAAACGCATGATAAAGAACACCGAAACTATCACCGCCGAGATACTCCAGCTTCCTGAAAACGTCCGTGAACAAATAGAAGCTTTGGAACACGTTTATAATGTTTCCTATGCCGACAACAAGCTCGTTGCACGCTGTACTGGCGGACGGCACAATCTTATTGAGATACTGAAAATATTGCAGGAAAATCAGGTGGGCTTCGGCAGCGTTTATTCTGAGCAGCCTACCCTCAATGACGTTTTCCTTGAAATAACCGGCAAAGCTCTCAGGGATAAGGAGTGATAGAATGTTCTCACACATATTCAAATACGAATTTAAAAGCTGTCTGCGTCAAAAAGCCATACTCTTCTGGCTCATAGCCTTTCCTATAATACTGGGTTGCTTTTTTAAGATGGCGTTTTCAGGAATATACGAAAAAGATGTTGTATTCAATGCTATACCTGTTGCGGTGACAAATATAGAAGAAAACGATATCCTTAAGCAGGTGCTTGAACAGATATCAGATAGTGATGACGCTCTTTTCAAGGTGACGTATACGGATATTGACAAGGCAGAAGAAATGCTTAAAAGCGAAGATATAAAAGGCATTATAAAGGCTTCCGACCTCTCCCTTGAGTTTGGCTCAACAGGTATCCAGCAGACCATTGTAAAGGCTTTCATACAGCAATACAAAACGCAGGAAAAGATAATAACTGACACTGCAAAGAACGCTCCGCAAAAGCTTGATAAGGTCATAGCTTCCATTTCTGAGAAGATAAGCCCAAATGAGGATATACCTCTCCACGGCAATCCTGACATAACGATACAGTTTTTCTATAATCTCCTTGCCATGACGGCACTTTTCGGCTCGATGTCAGGTCTGTTCGTGGCACAGGAAAATCAGGGCGACCTGTCTGCACTTGGCGCAAGACGTTGCTGTTCTCCAGTGAACAAGCTTACAAGCATAACGGCAACGCTCCTTGCTTTTCATGTGGTGGAAATGATATGCATGGTGATATCGGTGACGTTCCTGAGATTTGTGCTTAAAGTGGATTTCGGCAGTAAGCTCCCCCTTGTTTACCTTGCCGCAGTGCTAGGCGGAATAATGGGAATATCCATGGGATTTTTCGTTGGCTCTTTCCGCATAAAAGAGGGTTTAAAAATGTCTGTAGTCATGGCGGTATCAATGACCTGCTGTTTCTTCAGCGGTCTTATGTCAAACACCATGAAAGGCACTGTTGCAGAGCATTGCCCGATATTCAATGAAATAAACCCTGCCGCAGTTATCTCAGACAGCTTCTATTGTCTTAATCTCTACGATGACTACAGGCGGTTCACAGTGAAGATAATTTCAATGGCGATATACACAGTGCTGTTCACCCTTGGTGGATATGTTCTTACAAGGAGGCGTAAATATGCAAGTCTTTAAGACCTTTATGAAAATACTCAAAACAAGGCTTACGTCTGCTATATTATATCTCGTCATATTTATGGTCATAGCAGTAATAATGGCGGATACTGCAAAAGATAACAATGGCTATGAGGACTATAAAATGTCCATATCTGTCATTGACCGTGACAACAGTGCCGAAAGCAAGCGTTTGCAGGACTTTATATTCAGCGGCAACAAAAAGGTGGAGCTTGCAGATGATGAAGACGAGGTCATCGACGCCGTTTATTATCAGCGTGCCAACTATGTTCTGTATATAAACAAGGGCTTTGGCGACAAGATAAACGCAGGGGATTTTGACGGACTTTTTGAGAATTTCAAAATGCCCTCCAGCTACGGCGGACAGCTTTTTGAAAGCAGGCTTGACGGCTATCTTTCAAGCGTAAAGGCATACATGGCGGCAGGCGAAAGCACAGAAAACGCCATGGAGCTTGCCCAAACGGCAGTTTCTCAGCAAGTAAAGGCGGAGCTAAAAAACTTTAACAACAAGGGCGGAACAGGTATGCCGGCAATATTCGGCTACTATTTTCAGTATCTTGCATACGTTATGCTTTCCATGCTCATTGTTACCCTTTGCCCCGTTATACTGACGCTAAACAGAAAAGGCGTTCGAGAACGCACAATGTGTTCAAGCCTGACGTCAGCAAACTACAGCAGACAGACGGCTCTTGGGGCAAGTATCTTGGTGTTTAGCATATGGCTTTTGTTTATGATAGTCGCAATTATTTGGGGCAAAACGCTCAGCGTGAAATTCTGGCTCGCCTGCCTTAACAGCTTTGTATATATCATTGCCGCCGCAGGCATAGCAATGATAATAGCGCAGTTTGACCTGAGCGACAACGGCATAACTGCTATATCGAACATAATCGGTCTTGGCATGAGCTTTCTTTGCGGAGTTTTCGTGCCGCAGGAATTGCTCACAGGAGGCGTTCTTGCAGTGGGAAGATTGTTCCCTGCATACTGGTACACCAAAGCCAACAATATGCTTTTCGGCATGAGCGGTGGAGTATTCAGCACAAAGGAATATCTCATCTGCATTGGTATCGAGGCACTGTTTGCAGTGGCATTCTTTGCTGTGGCTGCTCTGCTTGTTAAGCAAAAGCGTGAGGGTGATGTAAATTCCCTTGCATAAGTTGACAATAATATGGCTGTGTGTTATACTCTTATTGTTACGGAGCTGACACGCAGCCTTTTTGCGTCAGCTAAAGAAGATCATAGATGAAAAAGAGGAAAAAGTATGGATAGATTACAGCTTGACAAAAATGCAAAGCTCACAGGCAGAGTATATTTCAAAGACGAGGTAATGTGGCTCGGTCTTTCAGGAAGCGGTGCGTCATTCACATTTGACGGCACAAAGCTTGTTTTGAAGCTCAAAGGCGACAATATCGCAGTGGGCGATAATCCTATCGACTATGCAAGGATAGCCGTTTATGTTGACGGCAAGAGAGTAGTTGACGAGATGATCGACTGTGCAGAAAAAGAGATCACGGTAATAGACCGCACGGAAAACGCTCAGTCAGTTGTGGAGATAATAAAGCTTTCAGAATCTCCAATGTCAGCAGTTGGCGTTGAGGCTTTCGCCGAGGGCAGTGCTGAGGCTTTGCCTGAAAAACCGCTTAAAATAGAATTTATCGGCGACTCTATAACCTGTGGCTATGGTGTTGATGATGAGGACGAAAACCACCAGTTCACCACCGCCACAGAGGACGTTACAAAAGCCTATGCCTACAAGACCGCCAAGGCACTTGACGCTGAATACAGTATGTTTTCAGCCAGTGGCTACGGTATAATCTCAGGCTACACAGAAGGTGACGAGCCTATCAGTGAACAGACAATTCCACAGTTCTATTGTAGCTACGGCTTTTCAAGGGGCAATTTTGCAGGAACTGCTCCGCAGGATATCCCTTGGGATTTCAGCAAATATATTCCGCAGATAATCGTTATAAACCTTGGCACAAACGACGACAGCTACTGCCGTGACTACAAGGACAGGCAGGCTGTTTTCTCAAAGCTTTATGCTGATTTTCTTGCGGTCGTTCGTGAGAAAAATCCGCAGGCTTACATTCTCTGCACTGTTGGAATAATGGGCGAGAGGATATTCCCTGCTGTTGAGGAGGGAATAAAGATATATCTTAAAAGCCACGCAGACAGCAAGATAAGCTCAATGATGTTCCATGAGCAGGACGGAGCAAACGACGGCTTTGCGGCAAACTGGCACCCTACTGAAAAGACCCACAAAAAGGCAGCGGCAGTGCTTACGGAAAAACTCAGAGAGATAATAAAAAGCATATAACAAAAACGGCAGTCGGTAAAACGGCTGCCGCTTTTTATCATTTTACGCCAATTCTCATTCTGTAGCAGAACGAACAGGAAAGCATGGCTAGTTTCAGACCTGTTCTTTGAAAGCTTTTTTTCTTATAAGAACACATATTTCAGCACGAAAAGCACTGCAAGCACATACATAAGCGGTGTGATATTCTTGCGCTTTCCGCAAACAAGATTTATAACAACATATGAGATTATTCCAAGAGAGATGCCCTCTGAAATGCTGTAGAAAAGCGGCATTGAAAGAATACAAAGATACGCAGGGATAGCCTTTGTATAATTGCCGTCATCAAACTTGATGTCAGTGATAGAGCTGAACATCAAAAAGCCTACTACTATAAGTGCAGGAGCTGTTGCAAAAGATGGTATAGCCGTGAAGATAGGTGCAAAGAACATTGACAGTGCAAACAGCACTGCGGCTGTGATAGAGGTAAGACCTGTTCTGCCTCCTGCGGCAACGCCTGCTGAGGACTCAACGAATGTTGTGGTGGTGGAAGTACCAAGAACTGCGCCTGCCGTTGTGGCAACGGCGTCAGCAAGAAGCGCAGGCTTTATCTGCGGAAGTCTGCCCTTTTCATCAAGCATATCTGCCTTTGAACATACGCCGATAAGAGTGCCTAAAGTGTCGAAAAGGTCAACGAACAGGAAGGAGAATACCACGACTATAAAATTGAAGATACCAATGCTGTGCATATCCACCTTAAAGCACTGACCAAATGTTTCGCCAAGCTTTGAAAAATCCGTAAGCGACATTGTAGGGAAAAGTGAGTTGTAGCCGGTTTCAGCGTCAGGTACATACAACCCTACAAGCTGACATATCATGCCTATTACCCATGTTGCCACTATACCCATAAGAATAGAGCCACGAACTTTTTTGATATATAGGATAATAGTGATGAAAAGTCCCACGATAGTGAGAAGCGCACATATGCCCGAAGTTGTGAAATTTTTGCGGAAGCCTGTTATGGTAACAAGAGTGGCTGAACTGTCAACGCAAAGTCCAGCATTCTGAAGTCCGATAAAGGCAATGTAAAGACCGATACCAACGGACACCGCTTTTTTCAGCACCACAGGTATTGCATTGAAAATGGCTTCTCTGACGTTTGTAAGAGAAAGCACGATAAAGACGATACCCTCGACGAAAACCGCCAGAAGTGCCACCTGCCATGGATAGCCGTAGCCTGCCACAACAGTGTAAGCCATGTAAGCGTTAAGTCCCATGCCTGCGGAAAGCACAAAAGGCAGATTTGCCATAAGTCCCATGCACACTGTTCCAATAACAGAGGCGATACAGGTGGCAAGAAGTACGGCTGTAGGATCCATGCCCGTACTGCCGAGAATGCTCGGGTTTATGGCAAGGATATATGCCATGGTCATGAAAGTCGTCACGCCCGCCATTATCTCAGTTTTAACATCGGTGTGATTTTCTTTCAGCTTGAATATTTTTTCCGTCATATTTTATTATGCCTGCGTTGCAGACATTTCCTCCTTTCAATATGGGGATACTATCTTATTATACCGATTTTACAGCATTTTTCAAGCCTGATTTATTAATTGAATAAAACTTATCATTTAAGAAGCACTGTTACTAACGTCAGACTTTATTTTCCACTGACTATTGAGCCAATAAATGCGGTTTTCGATCCAATTGAAAAGATCCTCCGCAGAGTCAGGACCCCACTCTTCGCCTTTTCTAAGGTCGGCGTCATACTCTTTGAGATATTCACGCTCTGTTTTTATACAGCCCTGCAAAAGCTTCTCCCGGCTCATCTCCGTCCACTTTTCCTTGACAGTAGCCATAAACCAATCCTGCTTACAAAGAATGATAAACCATGGGTTTGAACGGTCGCCTTTTTTAGCCACAAAATTCTTGTCTGTGAAAGCACCAGCATAATATTTCTCAGTGCTGTCATTATATGCCCAGTTAAAATCCCAAGGTGAGGTGAATTTCAGCTTAGGACATTTACTGTCTTTTGAAAAATCGACGCACATATAGAAGCTTCCCTCACCACAGTCATAGTCATGTACGATCTCATAAAGAATATACATATCTCTCACTGAGTCTATATCAATAACATTAGAAACGGCTTCCTCAGCGGTGGTAACATCAGAGTCAACAAGGTCATAATTTTCATCAAATTTATAATACTTGCCGTTCTCGCAGGCTTCATAAACTATCTTGAACAGATTTTTGAGATACTTGTCAATAAAGTCTATCTGATTTTGCGAATATAGGTCATTCTTGATAGAATATTCCGCAGGAACGAACTGCCTTGTTTCGCCGTTTATGTCGGTGACAGTGGCATTTTCATAGTCCATGCTTATATAATGGTTATCCTCATCGCTTGTTGCATAGTTGTCAAGCTCAAGATAATAGCCTATATCAGTGTCGGTGTAGCCCTCCGCAGGCTCGGAGATATCCACTCTGTTTGGATTTATCTGACACTGTTCGCAAAGCTCATAAACGCCTTGAAACTCCTCGTTCACATAGAGGTGAACAAGCTGACCGTCTGAGCAGAAATTGCTGTCACCCATGATAGTTCTGCCAAAACGGAATGCGATATCGTTTCTTATTAGATCCCAATCTGATTTCAACAGCACCCAGCTTTTGCACTCTGCGCCGTTATTAAGCCCAAGCATATTTGTCTTTTTATCAAATTTTATCCTATAAGGCACTTTGTTTGCAAGGATCTGACTAACATCACCGTAATATGCGCTTGAATTTCCTCTTACCTTTATGCCTGCTGAGGCTTCGTTTATCTCCAATTTTTCATCACAATTGAAAACGTCCACCACGCAGGAAGTATACTTCTCCCTTGAAGCTATCATATCGTCAGGGGCAGTTGTGACGCTTATAACAGGTATCTTACTTTCTGATCGTATCTTTTTCTTAAAACTTTCTTTTTCAGCCTTGTCAGCACTCAGGCTTTCATAAGTAGCAGGTTCAGAGTTTATGACCTGTTTTGTGGTGGCAGGGAGAGTTACAACAGGCTCAGTCATTGTTGTCACAGTCTGAGATTCGGCAGGGCTACTCTCTGCTTTTGAGCTTTCCCCTGTTTCTTTAGCACAGCTTGTGAGCATTGCTCCCATCATGACTACTGCACATACAGCAGCGATAATTCTTCTATTCATATCATTTCTCATATTATCATTTTTCCATTTATTGTGCATTACACACATATTTTTTATCATATAACTTATTCAATTATAGCACATTGACATAGATAATACAATATGCTATAATCATAAAAGTAAGTGGGATAATTTATGCACTAATACGATTATATAGGAGGTTTTTTTGAAATGTTTATACCTGACGATAAAAGATATGACAAAATGATATACAACCGCTGTGGAAAAAGTGGGCTTAAGCTTTCTGCGTTGTCTTTGGGATTCTGGCAGAATTTCAGCCTGAAAAACAATTTTGAGAACATGGAAAGAATGGTACACACTGCGTTCAACAGCGGTATCACACATTTTGACCTTGCAAACAACTATGGCAATCCCTACAACGGCTCAGCAGAGGAAAACTTCGGCAGGATACTCGACCGTGGCATGAGAGAGTTCCGTGACGAGATGTGCATTTCCACCAAGGCAGGCTATGAAATGTGGGCAGGTCCATACGGTGACAGAAACGGCTCGAGAAAATATCTCACGGCAAGCCTTGACCAATCTCTAAAAAGAATGGGACTTGAATATGTTGACATTTTCTATCACCATGTAAGAGATCCCGAAACGCCTCTTGAAGAGACTGCCCTTGCACTTGACAATGCAGTAAGGCAGGGAAAAGCACTATATGTTGGCATATCAAATTACAACAGAGCCGACACAGCCGAAATGCTGAAAATTTTCCGAGAGCTCAGAACTCCTTTTATTATCAATCAGCCCTCATATTCCATACTCAACCGCTGGATAGAGGATGATAAGCTTGACAGCCTTGCACTTTCTGAAGGCTTTGGCATTGCAGTGTTCTCGCCGCTGTATCAGGGCTTCCTTACAAGCAAATATCTAAAAGGCATACCGGCAGATTCAAGGATAGGCAGAGGCGAAACATGGATAGGCAATGAGCTTAACGACAAAATGATAGAAAAGCTCAACAAGCTTAATGATATCGCCGCTTCGAGGGGACAGACCCTTTCGCAAATGGCACTTTCATGGGTGCTTCACAACAAGGCTGTTACTACTGTGCTTATCGGTGCAAGCCGTCCTGAGCAGATAACGGAAAACATAGGCTGTCTTGACCGCCTTGACTTCACAGAAGCTGAACTTGCAGAGATAGACAGGCTTGCAAAGATGTAATAAAAAAGCTGTCAGAGCCACCGCCCTGACAGCTTTTTTTATGCGTTATAATAGCGAACGTAATCGTCAAGCACGTCTGCCGAAAGCTCAAAAGGATAATTTTTAAGCTTGGCAGGGTTGGCAAGTATTCCGTCCCTGTCCTTTTTCCAAAGTTCCTCTGACATATCAAGCTTGCCAAAAAGCGTCCTGATATAGTCCCTGAAAGCGTCGATATCGTCAAAGTCAAGAAGCTGTTTTACAACATACTCCACCTCGGTGCTGTCACCGTATTTTTTCAAAAAACCTGACAGAAAAACGCCTACTGCCTTGCCGTGGGGAACGCCATTTTCATAGGTCAAAGTATAGCTCAGACCGTGAGGTATGCTTGTGCCTGTGTAGGCTATCGCCATGCCTGCAAGCACTGATGCCTGCATGAAAGTTGAAAACTCCTGGTCTGTCATATGAGCAAATCTCTCCTCTGTTTCAAGACAGCCCTTACAGCTTGCCCAAAGCTTCATGCCCTCCTCGGCGTATGCACGGCTGAACGCATTTGCGTTGGTGTTGAGCCGTGACTCTATCATGTGAGCAAGTGCGTCAACGCAGGTGCTTTTCATACCGCCATATGATGATGTTTTAAGATAGCCGTAGTCAACCAATGCAAGTGACGGGAATATTTTGTGGGCAATAGATTTCTTGGTCTGCTTGATGTGGGACGTCAGGATAGAATAAGGTGTAGCCTCCGAGCCTGTTCCGCAGGTGGTAGGCACACAGACTATAGGGTAAAAAGGTAGTTTCGCAGGAGTGTACAAAAACTCATCCACCTTGGCAATGTTCTCTGAAAGCTCACACTTTTCAGTCTTTACAACGCTCTCGCTTTCGGAAAACTCGGCATTTTCGCAAACTATCTCATTCTTAGCAAGCATTGATATCGCCTTGCTTGCGTCCATTGGCGAACCTCCGCCCACTGCCACGAACATATCCACGCCGTATTTTACCGCCGCCGTTGCCGCTGTGTAAACAGTTTCCACAGACGGGTTTTCCTCAATATCATTATATATCACATATCCAACGCCCTGACTTTCAAGCACTGCCTTGACATCATCAAGAGAACCATTCACCGCAGAAGAATGTCTGCCTGTGACTATCATGGTTTTTTTGCCAAGTTCCGCTATCTCGCCCCCGTGATTTTTTACCGCTCCATTTTCTATGTAAATATCTGTAGGTATATTTCTCATTTTCAACGCTCCTTTTGGCTTTTAATCCATTATAGCACCTTTGACGGCGATTTTCAAGCCTCGGCATCGCAGAACATACGTGCTATGATATTAGTAAAAAATCATGTAGGAAAAAGTTATGCACTTCACAACGGCAAAAGGTATACTCTCGAAAAAAAGCGGCATGAATTTATATCGTGGCTGCACATAACGGTCAGACGAGTATTTTTGATACTGCCGATTGAAAACCTCTCCCCTTTATGTTATAATAAAGAAAAAAACATCAAGGTGAAGCAATGAATAAAAATCAAAATATAGCTATGGGGATATCCCTTGCTGTGGTGGCAATAATGGTCGGCTCGGCGGAGATCTTCGGGGAAAAGGAGATAATTTTTCCTGAGATAACGGCGGTGGCAATGGGTGCGCTAATTGCGCCTGTGCAATCTTGGAACACCTCTCGAACACGGCTTTTTGCGGCGATAGTTTCTGTCGCCGTCGCAGGCGTGTGCATAGTGCGGTTTATCCCTGAGATACTTATACTTCGTATAGCTTTGGGACTTCTTGTAGCAGTGAGCGTTATAACACTGTCAAAAGCGAACTTTGTTCCTGCCATTTCAGCCTGCATACTTCCGATACTTATGGGTACAAAAAGCCCTGTTTACGTCATTTCCGTTGCGGTCATGACAGCATTTATACTTATTTTTCAAAAAGTTCTTGAATACTTTGGTCTGCATGAAGAGTATGAATATAGACCTATCGAACCAAGCCAAGAGCTTCTAAAACTAAGAGCAAAACAAGTCATCACAGCGCTTGTTATCTGTGTATTGCCTGCGCATTTTCACGAAATATTCTTTATCGCTCCGCCGCTTATAGTTGCATTTTTTGAGCTTAGCGGCAAAGGCTCAAAGCTTATGAAAAGGAAATACACAGCAATTGCTCTCATGGCGGCGGCTGCGTTCGCAGGCGTTATGGCAAGATTTTTTATCTCTGAAAAGCTTGGGCTTACCCTGACATTTGGTGCAGTTTTATCCTCGGCTGTGATATTCATCCTTTGCCGAAAAGCAAAGCTTTATTTTCCTCCATGCTGTGCAATATCTACCTTGCCTTTTATAATCCCAAAAACTGCAATAATAAAATTTCCATTTGAGGTCACAGCAGGATATATTGTCCTTACCATTGCCGCAGTTATCATAACCAAAATAGACAATAATACAAATTAGGCATAATCAAAAACGTACAAAGCTTTATGATCCTACCCTCAGAAGTTAGACCAAAAATCTAACGATTTGGAGGTCACATCATTACGCTCTGTACGTTTTTCTGTATATTAAGAAATCATTCTCTGTTTTTAAGCACCTCGGCAGGGGTTATCTTGCCAAGCTTTCTTACAAGAATTGAGGTGATGATAAAGTATGTTGCCATTACTCCTGCGAAAATTATAACGTAAGCATACCATGGGAATGCAAGGTTTATTCCGCTTGTTACATTTGGAATGAACACTGGGAAAACCTTGTCCATAAACATCTTTGAAAGCGGTATCTCGATAAGTGCGCCCAAAGTTATGATAATTGCGTTTCCGTTTAGGTAAAGCTTTTTCACGTCCTTGGTCTTATAGCCGAATACCTTCACAAGGGATATTCCAAAGGAAGCCCTTTCTATCGTAACATTCAGCATAAGGAACATCACAGAGCAGAAAATTATTACAGCAACCGCAATAAGCATTACTATCATTGACATCATAAGATCCGTGAAAACTGCCGCTGAACGCTCGATATCCGATTTTGTTGTTGTGCTGTAAAGTCTGCCCTCGTCAATGTCAAGTTTCTTGTCTGAAAGCAAACAGTTGTAGTAAGTGTCGCTCTCACCGAAAAGCTCACGCATACTGTCAATATCCATGAACACCATAAGTCCGCCACGCTCGTCGCAGATATCCTCCACTGTGAATGCGTAATCCATTGAGGTCGCATCGTCTGTCAGGATAAACTTGTCACCCTTTGCCACGCCGTAACGCTCCACAACTGACTGGCTAACTGTTATAAAGCTCTTGCCCTTGTGTGTTTTCACATCATAATACTTGTTGTCGCTGTCCATACCCATAACGGTGACATCAAGGTTATAGCCAAGCTGTTCCTTTGAAAGAGTTTTTACAAAGCAAGCCTCGCCACCCTCTGGAACGCTTTCCTCTGGATATTTCAGAGTGTACATATACTCGTATTTTGTGTCATTTATAGTGTCTTTTCTCACGTTCTCACAGAGATAGTAGCAATCAACGCCAAGCATAAGAATGAACAGTGAAAAAAGCATACTGAGAAGTACTGTTATACCTGTGCGCATTTCACGAAGCATTTGGCGTATCTGAAATCTGCGGATAAAATTCCTGCTCTTTATCTTCACTCTGCTGTAGTGACCTGTTTTCTGCTCGTTTCTGATAAGTGAAAGAGCCGTCTGAGAAAGCCGCTTGTTTATCACAAGGGTATTAACTATAAACGAAACAACAGGAGGCATTACAACGCTGTAAATGATAAGATACAAAGGATAAACAGGGGTAAAATCAGGGAGCGAAGAATATGCGTAGCTGTCGAGAAGCTGATAATCGATTCCCACAGGCGAGAAGCCTATGACCGCACCGATTATTCCGCCAACAAATGCAACTATAGTCGGCAATGTTACGTAGTGTCGGATAAGATCTTTTTTCTTTGCGCCAAGTGCATAAAGCGCACCTATAACACTGCTTTCACGCTGAATCTGATGAATGACGAAAACAGAGATAACATAGGTAAGAAGTGCCATAAGTATAACACCCACACCAAGTCCTGCATATTTGTTCATGACAACGTCACCTGCCGCACCAGCTATACGAACGTTGTCGCCCTTTTTCACAAACATTGTCAGGTTGTCAAGATCAATTGTGAACACCTCGTCAAGAAGCTCGTCAGCCTGCTTTTTGAAGCTGTCAATACCATTTGCAAGGCTTTCTGCACCGCTGTATGCAGATCTTGCACCCTCTGACAGGTCTTTTGAGCCGTCATATGCGGCTTTAACTCCTGCCGTGATAGCGTTCGCACCATCTGGGAGTGCCTTTGCGCCCTCGTAAAGTCCGCCCATTGCGTCATAGAGAGCGTCAGCTCCCTCAGAAAGGTCTTTCACACCGTCTTTAAGGGTCTGAGAGCCGTCATAGAGCTTGTCGATACCATTTGAAATATCGTCACGCTGTTTCAAAACGTCCTTGATAGTTTCAAGATAATACTTGTCTGTGACTTTTTTATAATCAAAGTCAAAATCCTCTATCATTTCCTTAAGCTCGTCATCAGTTGCCTTGCCGTTAAGTCTGTAAGCATAGCAAAGATCCTCTGCTTTCTGTTCACTGTCATTTTTGAAATAGTCATACTGATCGTCGCTTACGAAAAGAAGTCCGAAGCCCTTGCTTGACACAGCAGTGTCAGAGAAATTTTCAAAAGGTGTGTCATAGTCAGGTGTGGTTCCTATTCCAACAATCTCGAATTCAACTCCGCCTGCTGTAAGCTTATCGCCCACTGACAGAGAATGTTCCTCGCTGTAGCGCTTTTCGACTACCGCTTCGCCCTTTTTCTCAGCAAGTCTTCCGCTGTCAAGCTCGATAAGGTCAATGTCATTTCTTTTACGGAAAACACGGAGCTTTGAGCCGTCCTTCGCGGTAACGTCAATGCTGAAATGCTGTTCAAGAGTAATTCCTTTGTCTGTTATTTCCTTTTCCTGCTCATCTGTAAGAGGAATAAAAACGCCGAACTGTCCGTCCTCGACCTTGTTTTGCTTACCATGTTCGGCAGTTCCGTCGATGATAGTGTCTGCACTTGCAACCACGGAAACTATTATGTACATTCCCATTACGATAAGCAATACAAGCGCAAGATAATGTGCGAAATTTGTTTTAAGCTCACGTCCGAGCCTTTTTCTGAGTACCCTGTTCATTACAAGTCCTCCAGCTCTGCGGCAGGTATGCGTGTTTCGTTAAGATAATCCTTTTTGATAAGTCCGTCCTTAACGATTATTACCTTATGCACCATATTTTTTATAGCGTTGTTGTGAGTAACGATAAGCATTGTTGTGCCATATTTTGCATTGATTTTTTCCAGCAGGATAAGAATATCCCTTGAAGTTTTGGAGTCAAGAGCGCCTGTAGGCTCGTCGCACAAAAGTAGCTTTGGATTTTTTATAAGTGCCCTCGCTATGGCACATCTCTGCTGCTGACCGCCTGAAAGCTGTGAAGGAAACTTGTTTCTGTGTTCGGAAAGCCCCAACGTTGTGAGAAGTTCTTCCATATCCAGTGGCGAATCTGAAAGATATTCACAAACCTGAATATTTTCCACAACTGTCAGATTTGGAACGAGGTTATAAAACTGAAAGATAAAGCCCAGATTTTCCTTTCTGTAGTCGGCAAGCTTATCAGGTTTAAGACCGAAAATCTCCTTGCCGTCGACCTTAACAGAGCCACTATCCATAGTGTCAAGGCCGCCTATGCAGTTAAGGAGCGTGGATTTACCAGAGCCGCTCGTACCCTGAATAACGCACATCTGACCTTTTTCTAGACTTGTGGTGATACCCTTTAGCACCTGAATATAGCTGGCGTCACTGCCGTAGCTTTTCTTCACATCTTTGATCTCCAAATACATATCATTTCCTCCATTTATAAGTTAGACTTAGCTAACTTTACTTTATATAAAAATGTGCATATCTGCACATTTCATCGACATTTGAGATACAAAACTCACACATAACGTTGTTATGTAGATTTCTAAAAGTTACCGCCCGCAGGCGGCAATTTTCTAATCCTCGACTATCATTGTAAACCATATTTTTATTAGAAACTCCATTACTCTGCGCATATGGAGCTTTGCCTTTTCCACATCTCTCTCATGAGTTAGCAAATGAGTGTAGGCGTCAACACTTATATGGCTTATCCAATGAAGCATATACTCATCAACGTGGCAGTTAGGCATTCTTGCGGCAGCCTTTTCAGCAGATATCCTAAAGCCCTGTTCTGTCATATCTACGATCATATCCACAGTATTTTCATACTCAGACCCTTGCGCACCCGTGAGCAGCAGCATAAAAACGTCATAGTGGAGATACATATAATCAACAAGCTTGTCAAGGTCGGTGTGAGTATCAATGTGATACTCAGCAGACAGCACCGCAGGGTCATCGCTATCCATATCCTGAGCTTCCTGCATATAATGCTCCGTAAGAAGCCTGCAAAGCTCTTTCAGCGGCTCATCGACAATAGCCTTGAACAAGTCATTTTTATTTTTAAAGAAGAAATACAGCGCACCGGTCGTCACGCCTGCGTCAGCGCATATTTTTCTCAGAGAAGCCTTCATATAACCATTTTCAGAGAACTCGGCCATTGCACTTTCCAACAGCTTTTTCCTTGTTTCAAGTTCGTCACCCATTACTGCACCCCGCTTTCCGCTTCACATAACACTGTTATCTTAGCATATAACGCTCGATATGTCAATACATTTACTATATTTTCAGCATATTATATGATATTGAAACATAACAGTGTTATGTGATTGGTGACTATTACAAAATAAAATGGGAAGCGGCATACCTGTCTGGTCAGCTCTTACGATTTCTGACGGGTTAAAGTATATAAGCGATAACTATAAAATTGCCATGGTATACAGCGGTGACAGTGCTCCTATGCTGGTCCTTGAAAACAAGTACTCATATAGCTGGGATATTTGCATTAGTGCAAGTGAGGTGTCGTCAGGAGTTGCTTTCTACTCGTACGATGACATTGCACAAGCTTTCAGCAACTACGGAGTAAGCATTTATGATATGGGACAGCTTCACATATTTACCTCTAATTATACCGAGATCTACGAAGTATATGCGGCTCCGGTCTGATATTACAACATAATAACTATTCAAGTCAAATAAAAATCGGACCGAGCAAAATGTTCCACCGGAACATCTTACTCGGTCTTTTTCGTAGTATCGATAATTCAACATATTTACAACTATCCTGCATTTTTCACGCAATCACCAATCTGGTCATTTTCTCTAACCACTTATCAATGAAACTTATAAACCCCTCAAAGCTTCATAGCTCTCCATTTGTTTGAAATAACGCCGATATTCCAGTATGTAATAAAACAGATAAATAGCATACTGATTGCCGATACGACAACCGCTTCAATAACCAGAAACGGAGTCGAATAAGTTTCCATACTTCTTGACAGAATCGCCAAGATAATGTTCTGCATAAGTCTCACGAAAATTCCAAGCAGAATTATATCTAATATAAATCTCCATAGAAATGATTTTGTGAATTGTGTCATTGTTTTTCCTACTTATTATTCAACCGTGTATTCAATCGTGTTACTAATGGGAGTATATTCTCCTGTTGTTTCATTGTATCCGAAAGCAAGTATTATTTCATAATTTCCATACTTTCTATTACTTTTTAAGAAAGTTAGTTTATTAATCCACTCTTTCTTTGAGAAGTCCCAATTTTGATAAAATTCCCCATCTCTTTTTACATACAGACTGATGCTACGATCAAGAGGAACAACCCCAATATCTTCTTTATCATCATAATAAGGTATATGCGGACGATTAATTAATACTGTTCCTTTTTCATCTACTTCAAGAGTTATTTCTATATCCATGTCAAGCAATTCATTTAATAACTCCGTAATTTCATTTTGCTCTTTTTTTTCGGCTTCTTCTGTAGCGTCATATTCTCCTACAATATTTAAACTACTTATCGTCATCGTATTAGGATAATAAGTAACGTCATAAAACGCCGAGAAATCAATCTTTGATTTGTCACCGGGAGAAATCATAAGTTTTGTATAACGATCGTTATCGTCAACGGCATCAATATACACAGCATTTCTTCCTTGGTTTTCAAAGTATAAGTACGACATAGTATCGAAGTGTACATCTTTAAGCGTTTCAGTATTTGAAAACATATCCTTTGCAGAGTTCACCATCATTACATAATCACTTTTTATTGCTTTAATGTCGTCCGAATAAGAACTAATACCGTAAACCGAAAAATAATTTTCAAAACCTCCTATAAAAACAAGAAGAAACAACACAATCTGAATTACATATATAAAGCATCTAAGTACAAGTCTATTACTTTTGGTTGGTATAAACCTTGTAACAACAAGCGATATACCAAAGTACACTCCGCCGATCATGGCAAGCGTACCAAGCATATAAAACAATGTACACAAAAACAGTTTAATAGGTGTATTCTCTCCAACAAAACTGTTAGGAAATACCAAACAATAAATTGTTAGACTAAGCACAAGACCACAAACCGTTATTAATCCTGACAATGCAAATGTCTTTGGAGACAGCGGCTTAATGGTGCCTTCGTCAACAAATCTTTTGTAGTTATACCAAAATAATGCCTTGTTAGCCATAATTATGTCACCTCAATTCCATCATATAAAAAAGCTCTTGTCTAACAAATATCCCCAATAAGATAATGTCTAATATGAACTGCCATAGGAATGATTTTGTGAATTGGGTCATAATCATCCTCCAAACATTATAAATATTCACTTTGCACTTCAATTTTCGTCGATTTTTTTTATAGAAACAACAATATTGCTATCTGTATAGTATATTATTTCATACTTTGATTTACTATATTTTTCATAACAATCTATTGCATCTTTATATGGAATTAGAAACTTCTTTCTATGATCATCACTTTCAACAGATGTTAAAAGTTGAATTGCCAGACCATTAACTTTTTTTTCGCCTCGCCAATATGTTTCACAATATGGAGCCGACTCAAATAGTTCTATTTCTGTTTCCGATTCTTCGCTAATATTTTTATCTACGCAAACCAACATTTTCATTTGCGCAAATGCACTAAAATGTTTTAAATTAAATTGTTTCGATATATTCATCAAAAATATTATAGGAATCATTAAAATAATAGTAATTACAAATGATTCTATACGATAAAATCTCATTTGATATTTATTATAATACTCTTTATTAATTGACGAATCGGGGTGCCAAATAAAGTGAACAATAGGTGTTAAAATACATGATATAGCAAATGAAACAGCAAAAAAGGAAATCAAATTTGCAATTAAAATTAGTTTAACCTGATGAAGATAATCAGCATCGGATACACTTATATTTTCATAGGATTTAGTAATATACAATGAATAAATGCTGGCGGCTAAAATCGAAAACATAGCGATTGCAAATATGTACCATGATTTATTACGCTTTTTATTGTTTTGTTGAATTTTATTCATTTCTTTCTCCCAAAATATTGTTTTTAATGTACGTAATTACTTTCTCAGAATAAGTTCTTTCAGAATTGAAGCTATCACCGGGAGCATATTCTCTAAATTTTATATATGTTTCTTCTACATAAATTCTTGAGTATGCCAATTTTGCAAAATAGGTTCTGATATTATTATTGTTTGAAATAATATAATAATTATTATTTCTATCAAAGCCTTTTATTTTGTCATCAAAATCGTTTACCAATAAAATGGAAATTGTTGCAGCACCATATGTGTAAATAGATATCTTAGCCTCCTCTGAAATATTAAGAAGTGCATTTAAAGCTTGTATAGTTAGTTCTGCAACTAATCCTACGACGCCTCCATGTTCTAATAGTAATTCATGTGCTTTATCAGTAATAATTATGTCTAATGAATCCTCAAAACCCATTTTCATTGCATACATAACTGATAAACATACACTTTGAAATACTTCTGGCTGTTCCTCTGTTTCTGCTTCAGATTGAAGCCAATCATTCAAAAGTTTTTTCCATATCAATCACACAATAAGAACCAAGGGAATCTACAGTTGTGCTGAGCGTATTGTTTTCCTCATTGATCTCGGTTGTAACAGGGAGGAGTATTCCCGTATCCTCAAAGAATTTGAAAATACTATACTTTTTTATTCCATAGAACTCAGAATCTTCAGCCTTTTTAGTATCTGCTTCGACTGCATTCTCGTCATCTATTTTAAATTGTATCACAGCTTCTTCAATTTTGCAACCCTCATCGTAAATAAATTCAGGACAAATTCCTAAAATTGCATCATTTGTCATTGCATTTGAGTAAAGGCTTTCTCATGCATCAAGATTTGACAGAATATTTCCTGCAGCTTTCATTTTAACCGATACCTTGAAAGGATTTGTATCGGTGTTAATATTTGAAAAGCTTTCGACATCTGGCGGAACGTCAACTTCAAATATATACTCAGAATCAGGCACGCCAAAAGTCTGGGGATTGGTTCGGCTGAGAGATTTTGTATTTTTATTTCACCGGTAAAACCGTTACCCCAATCGTTGGTAACATTCAGCGAAACAATATATTCATTTTCTGCTTTATCGGTTCTTTGTGAACAGATTTCAAAAGCTTTTGGAATTTCAAGACCTTCTCCTGTCACACAGTAACCGAAATTCACTTCCTGATTGGGCTGAATTTCATAATTATATCCTGCGTTTTTTATAATATGCTGAGTTTCGCTGCTGTAAGCAATGCCGTTCCAAAGTCCGCTTATCTCTCCATGAGCGTCGTATTTCAAAGCCCAGTTTGATATAGTTTCTGAACCTATATTTTTGATTATTATTTCAATATTCTGATTATTGCCCCATGAGCTTTTAACATCATAATAAACAACATAACCGTTGCCTATATAGACAGACGAATTGTTATCAGCGACATCTGCTGCCGAAGCGTAGACCGGAACAATTATGTTGATGAGGACAATAACAGACATGAAAATTGCAATGATTCTTCCTTTCAATTTTTTCCTCCTGATATGTAAAATCTTGTTTTCATAGGAATCCAACGCACAGTTTTCCATGCTGAAAAATTATGATCAGAAATCCGATTGCCGCTCCTATGGTAATGCTTTCTTATAATTTTTTAGTCATCAAAATTAGAAGAAAGTGTTTTTTTGCTTGCTGAATAATGTCCGACAATACTTTCTCCGGGTTTCAGACTGATTGTTTCAGACTCGCCGTCTTTTAAAAGAGCCGGTAAGAATCTTTGAATATTTTTCTTGTCCACATTTCCGTTTTCCCACGGAATAATATCAATTATTCCATTAGGATAAACAACAGTCATGTCGTTTACATTAAGGAATTCTGAGTATCCGCTCTAAAAAACAAAAAAGCCGATCCTATTGGTTTATCTATTTTAAGAGATACCAACAAAATCGGCAGATTCAATAAATTTGTATTGAAAACTTTGTGATAGTTCTTTTATATACAAATCGGCAGGCTTAGAGCAAAATATACTCAAAGTCTGCCGTTTTGTTTGACGATGTTTAATTGTTGAGGGTTCAGATCCTT
>OGOM01000024.1_pt1 | contig 135994 bp, 120 predicted proteins | sample 1552681 | NCBI WGS metagenome assembly OGOM01 (sample SAMEA2580188, study PRJEB22360) | human gut metagenome | biome: human gut; feature: human-associated habitat; material: faeces | place: Denmark | collected 2008/2010 | reverse complement strand
TTCTAAGAGACTTCCCAACCGCTTGATTAAGAAGTCTTTTAGAGCATACAACACCTGCGGCAAGTTTATACTTCTTATACTGCCTTACCGCAAAATGGTTTGGGTTCTTCTGCTCCAGCTCCTCAAACAGCAGGTCAACCGCATTTTTGAAATTTTCATCATCCTCCCTAGCTTCGCTGGCATCCACCAGATCAATCAGCATGGAAAAATTCTGTTCTTCCTCCGGTGCTTCGTACCAGATATATGCGATCAGTGCCGTGTAATAGAGCTTTTCGGCTTTTACCCAGAAATCCTCAGAGGCTTGCTGTCCTTCCCCTTTGGTATTTACAATGATTGTGTTTACGAGTTTCAGAATGTCCTTTTCGCTCCGGATGTAAGCGAAAGGGTTGTAATGCATTGATTTTGCAAAGTTAATGGTATTAAGCACCTTAATCCGGTAATCATTCTTAGACAGCATCCTGCCGCATTCGACCAGCACAGTGCCTTTCGGAACAGTTTTGTCAAGATAGAAACCGGAAGTATTACTGATAATTTTCACTTTAGAAATTGGCGGCTTTTACATCGTCACGCATCAGGCGTTTCACCTTATCTTCCAGCGTGTCCTTGCTCTCCTTGCTGAAATGAACGCAGACAACATAGGTGGTGCCGCCTATCCTCATGTTGAACGTTCCTGCCGGAATTTCCTTGTGTTCCTTTGCTGTGTTTGGCGTTTCTTTCATTCAATACCTCCCAAATTAGGTTCTGAAAATCAAGAGGTCATTTTGACCACTTGATTTTGTGTGTATGGCAACTGCTGCACGGCGTAACCAACAGCTCATTTTACGGAATTTGCCCTGCAAAGTGGGGTGGTTCGTTTTGAACCACCCTACATCAAGTGACAAAAGTTGTCATTCGATTCCGCCTGTGCTGCGGTTAAAATCAGTGGTTCATTTTGACCCACTGATTTCCGGCGTTGCTTTGCGGGTGCAGAATGCCGGACAGGGTGTGTGTCGGCAACGAAGTCCGGCAACGGGCTTCAAAAAACCTGCAACATCGTCCTGTCCGTCTCTTATATTATTTTTATTCTTTTCTTTGATTTCTCTGTTGCTTTCGTTGTCAGAGAAGGAAAAAGCCTTATGGATAAAGGGTTTTCAAGTGGTTAGCCCGGCAACGGGGTCGGCAACGGGATAGCAACCAGCTCGGCAACGGGGTCGATTTTTTAGAATGGAAGCTCTATCTGTTGGGCTTCTTCCTCGGTCAGCTCACGAAAACCGTCCGGCAAATCAGAGTCGGTTGCCGATAGCTCGTTGCCGGAAACGGCTCGTTCCCAGCCCCGCTGTCTGCCGTACCTGGCAAAGATGCGGGGATTGGAAAACGCTGTCCAGCCCTCGATGCTGTTGTTCATGATTTCGTTGATCTCCCGGATTTCCCATTGCTTCGGCTCGTCAAAGGAATGGTTCAGAGCTTCCGTATAGATCAGCTTGGAGCAGACCTGTGTGCCGCTGTAATTATCAAGGAAGGACTGAATCAGCCCCGCCTTGGTGTCCTCCGGCATGAACTGCCTTTGCAGCACCTTCAGCTCCTTGTTCATTTCCTTGGATAAGGTCAGCCTTACGGGGAAGTTGTGATAGAAGAACATGGCTTCCGCCCACATCAGGTCGATATACGCCCTTGATGCGGCTTCATCTTCCAGAATGTGAACCTTGGCGTTCTCTGCGTGTACCATGATGGGCAGGAACCTTCGGTTGCCGCTTCGGTCAAGGGGCAGGAAGTCCATCGTATTGGAGCTGCCGCCGAACACGCATTGCCGCAGTCGGTCTGCCGGATGGGTTTCATACGGCACTTTATAGGTTTCCTTCGCCCTGCTGATAAAGGACTTAATATCCTCAATGCTCTTGGCGTTGGCGGTAGCGATCATCTCGGACATTTCGATAATCCAATGTCCCTGCATCTTGCGGTAAACATTGTCATCGTCAATCCTTTTCAGGTCATCGGAGAACCATTCGTCCCTTACCGCCAGCAGCCGGAAGAATGTGGACTTGCCCGCGCCCTGACCGCCCACCAGACAGAGCATCACTTCAAACTTGCAGCCCGGCTTGAACACTCTGCGGATTGCTCCCAGCATGAACAGGTGCAGACATTCATAGGTGTACTCGCTGTCCTCTGCGCCGAGATACCGGGTGAGGGCATAGCGGATGCGCTCTGTACCGTCCCATTTCAAGCTGTTCAGGTAATCACGGATGGGGTGATACTTGTTGCAGTCCGCGACAATGGAAATGGCTTTTTCAATCTTCTTTTCGCTGGTCAGTCCGTACTTGTCCTCCAGATAGAGCATGAGATAATTGAAATCCGTGTCGTTCAGGGTCGCTGTGGGCTTCTCCCACCAGAGGGGCTTTACAATATCAATGCGCTCCGTCAGAATGTTGTAGCGGATAGCACCTTGCAGATAGGGGTCGTTCTGAAACACGGTCAGGCAGTTCCGTATGCTGTTTCGGATAGCTCCGTTATCGGTCAAGTCCAGACTTCCCCTGACTTCTTCCACGGTCATGCCAGGCTGTGTGTTCTGCAAATCGCCGTTCAAGTCTTATCACCTCTTTTCTTTGCTCGGCAACCAGAGCCTTCTTTTCTTCGGCTGTGCCGTACAGAAGAACATCAAGCAGATATTCGATGTGTCTTTCTCGTTGCAGGGCTTCCACGAACAGCGGATGCCATTCGTCCTCCGGCTGCTGCGGTGCGTACTGCCGTTTCCATGTTCTCAGGTGATGGAAGTAATCGGACAACACCTTGTAGCATCTGCTTTCCTCCTGTCGGTATCTCTGTTCCGGGGTTGGCGCTCTTATATTGGGTCTGACGGACGGCTTTTTCCGTGCGTCATAGGGAATGGAGAAATCGTCCGCCAGCTTCATAGCGGCTTCCTTGCCGGGCAGCCCAAACAGGCGGGAAACAAAATCAACTGCGTCCCCGTCAGCCTGACAGGCAAAGCAATGAAAACGCATATCCAGCTTCATGCTCGGATTTTTGTCATTGTGAAACGGGCAGACTGCCATGCCGTGACGGTTGACCCGAACGCCGTACATCTCCGCCGCCTGTCGGGCGGTAACTTTACCTTTTACTGCTTCAAAAACATTCATCGCATCTTCCTTTCAGGGAACAAAAAAAGACACCCGACATTTTCACAAGGAAAACGGCAAGTGTCTTAAAGCTCCATATCCTCTTTTTTGTGCTGTGTGGGTTTGCGCTCCGGCTCCGGCTGCTGCTTCTCCTTTTCAGAATCGTGCTTCAATCTTTCGGTTACGGAGTGCTTCGGTTCGGGCTTCTTCTCAACTGCCTGCTCCGGCGCAAGGACTTTGCCGACCCAGTAGCGAATATCCTTCATCGGCTTCAATTCCTCTCTGACGGCTGCAAGCTGCCCGGCAAGCTCGGCATGGGAGCTTTTCAGATCATCGTATTCCGTTTGCAGAGCGTCCAGATTGACGTTCAAATCAACGCCCTGCTTTTTCAGATAACGGAACGCTTTGTTGAAGCTGTCCAGCTCGTCCCTGTGGCTTTCCGCAAAGGCGGCTTGCCTTGTTTTCCAGCCGATTTTCAGATACTTGTCATGGACTGCCTTGTGTGTTTTGCAATCGGCAACGGCTCTTTGAATGCCCGTAATGACCTGCATACGTTTCTCGGCTTTCTTCATAGCTGCGCTGATTGTCTTGGCTTTTTCATTCACGCCTTGCAAGGCTACGTCCAAATCTTCCAGCGTGAAAAGTTCATGGTTCTGCAAATAGTTCATAGCTTGGGAAACGGTTTTCAGGTCATCGACCGTGCCTTTCTGCTGTCCGTATCTCGACCACTCGCTGCGCTCCGCCTTTCGCAGATTCAGATAAGAGCTGAGAAGTGCGGTAAGCGTGGGGGAAGTATTTTTCTTATCCGCTTCCGTTTCCGCAAAGGCGGCTTTGGTGGCTTCCAGAATCTCCGCAATCCAGCTCCGCAGATTTTTGATGGTTCTGCGGACAGCGTTCATCATGCGGTTCGCCGCTTGAATATCCCGGTTGAGATTGCCGATGTTGGTTTCAACGCCCTTGCGCTCCAAGGCGCAGACGGCGGCTCCCATATGGACTGTCGGGACAATATCAAGTCCCTGCCTTTCATATGAGCGCATATCCACTCGTTCGGGGCTTCCCGACATTTCAAGATAACGGTTCTGCACAATCTCCCAGCCGTGCCGCCATTCCTCGGCGTGGTACTGCTCGTTCCAGTCAACGGTATCCTCCTTGTGGCTTTTCCATCTGCCGGAGGGCAAGCGGATTCGTTCGCCGTTCTCGTCAATGTCGTAAACCTTGCGGCTCTTGGGCATCCACTTTCCGTTTTCGTCAATGGCTCGCATGGTCAGCATGATATGGCAGTGCGGATTGTGTCCCGGTGGGTCAGGGTCGTGTATCGCAAAGTCACAGCACATTCCTTTGGAAACAAACTGTTCCTCGCAGTATTCCTTTAGCATCTGCGGACATTTTTCAAGCGGAACTTCCCTCGGAAGGGCAAGCACGAAACGCCTTGCAAGCTGTGCGTTCCATTGCTTCTCAACTTCTTCGGCGGAGTTCCAGAGCGTTGCCCGGTCTGCATATTCCGGCGGTGCGTTTGCCGGAAGAAGGATTTCCGTGTAAACAACTTCGGGCTGTTTCCTGCGGTGGTCTTTGGATTTCTGGTCGTATTCGGAGAACAGCTTTTCTCCGGCTTGATAGGCTGCTCCGGCAACGGCAGAGCTGCCTTTGCTGCGCTGGACGATGCGTATATTCAGATGGGGAACAGGCATTTTGTTGAACCTCCTTTCTCGGCGCAATAAAAAATGACCGCTGCTTTTCGGCACGGTCGGGCAGTGTGTATTCACTTGTTGTCGGGGAATGATTGCTTGCAATCGTTCCTCGGCGGCAAGTCCACAAAGGGGTAGCTGGCAAAGCCAGCGCAGGGGAAGTGTAGCTTCCTCCGGATGAATGGAGCAAGGGACTTTTGCGGAAATCATCAGGCTCCCTGCAAGGGGCTTTCGGCAGAACGCAATGCACAACCTTCAGGTGGTGTATAATTGCGCCCTCGTCCAAAGCCGAGGGTTTAGCCACTGTCCGTTGTCAGCTCGTTCTTTCGGTTCTCAATCAGCAGATTCAGCTTCTTTTGAACCGCTTCGCTGTGGAAGATGAAGGTCAAAAGCTCCATCACGTCATCGTCTGTCAAGATAGTCGGCTCACGCAAAAAGGCTTCCAGCATCCCGGCACGGGTGCAAAGGCGGTGCGTGCGCTCACCTCTGGTCAGGCGTTTCAATTCGCTCTGCAACCGCTTCTCCTTGTGCTTGGCTGCGGTCAGCTTGCGCTCCGCAACATACTGTTTGTGTTTCAGTTTTTCCAATTCTTCGCTCACGGGCAACTTCTCCTTTCTGATAATGGGCAAAACAAAAGCGACCAACTTTTTACGGTTGATCGCCTTTGGGGTTATTGGTATCTCGCTTTACACGTTTCTGTATATCCAGTTTTCCAGACTATCCTTACGACACGGAACAACCTCAACGCCTAATCCTACAATCAGCGTACTCGAACTGGGCGTAACCTGTACTGCTACTACGGGCTTTCCGATAGAGATAGCGTATTTGATTTCATCGATTGACATTCCATTATTGTTTGCGGGACGATTCGAGCAAACGACAACGCTTGCATAGCGTATTTGCTTTTGAATCTGCGGGTCAACATTGTAACGCCTATCAATACTATCAAAGGGAGAACTTGCTGGAACCGAATAGTCGCGGACTTTGTATTTTGTCCTATCCAACAAGGCGCTTATCGTAGAGTAATCATCATTATTCCATCTGTGCGGTATAAAGACATTGATCATTTATGTACCTCCTAAATTATTTGTTCATCAGAATGAGTTCATGGTTGGCTGATGGATGGTTGGTTACATCTTTGGAGTGTTATGAGAATGAAAATCACTACATAAAGAACGCAAAAAGCATAAGGCAAGACTTTTTCCAACTTCGTGCCCTCAATGTATTTTTTGCTTTTCTTTAGGGACTGCCATTCATCAGAAAAAGCAGAAACAGGCAAACTCTGTTCTAATTTGTTGATGACCTCAAACTTTGCCCTGTTCAGTTCTCTGAAATTTCTGATAAAGAAAATCCAAACGACGCAGACAATGATGCCGGACACGAGCAACATAATGGTTTTTGCGTCCCAAATAAAGGAAGCAGCTGCAACGATTGCAAGATTCAGCGTAACAAAAAGATTGTTCATCGCATCTCTACGCTGACTGACCGCATTTGCCATCTCAACGCAGGTCTGCCATTGCGTCAACAAGGTTTCTTCGCTTTTATCCGTGCCAATTTCAACTGATTGCTCTTTTTCATCCATCTGAACACCTCCCATTTATACCTGTTTGTCATTTTCGCAGAGTTCTTTCAACGCTCTTCCTCTGCTTTAAGTTCCGCAATTCCCAGCCCGAAGTATTTCTCAAAGAACACTTTCAACTTCTCAATGATGCCTTGCTTCTTTTTGGCTCTGCTGCCACCGCCGAAGCGTGATACAGGGGGCATGAGCTTATCAATCTCTGTTCCTGTAGTTTTCAATGCCCCATCACGAAACGCATTGGCAACAAACTTTCGGGTTTCTTCCGGCTTCAGCTTTTCACTCGTGATGATTTCGGTCAAGTCTGTTTCCTCCTGCTCCAGAACAAATCTGCGCCAATCGTCAGTAACCTGCGTATCAACATTGACCTGACTGATGAATGCTTCGATGAGCTCTTTCTTGCTGCGAAGCTGCATACTTGCATCTACCGCCTTGCGGATGGAGGTAAGGATTTCTTTGTCCTTGCAGTTGCCGTCATGGTATTTTTCAACCAGCATAAGTATGTAGTCGATGTTGATTTCCACCTGTTTGATAAGCTCGATTTCAAATTCGATATCGTCCGTAATATCTTCCTTTTCTGCATCGCCCTTTTTGCGGTACTTGTCGTAGAGGTCAAGATAGATGCTCTGATAATTCTGCAAATCCCTTGCGGCAATACTGTCCATTTCCTCAAACTGGTCAAAGGATGAGAGAATATTTCTCATGCTGAGGATAGTGCCGAACAATCTGATAAAATCTTTCTCTGCCTGGTCTCCGATAATTTGAGTGTCGAGAGGATATTCAGCTTCCAGTTTTTCAAGCAAATCTACATAGCCGGGATGATACTTGCCGTCATTATCTTCATAGCCGTTCCAGTAATCATTGAAGCTCTTGAGCAGAACAATGCCGCTTGCATTCTTATCTCCAAAGAGAGCGATTGCATCATCCGTAGCCTTCTGCAAATCACGGAAGCAGACAATGTTGCCGTAGGTCTTGACGGAGTTCAGAATACGGTTGGTTCTGGAATAGGCTTGTATCAGTCCGTGCATTTTCAAATTTTTGTCCACCCACAAGGTGTTGAGCGTTGTAGCATCGAAGCCTGTGAGGAACATATTCACAACAATCAGAAGATCCACTTCACGGTTCTTCACTCGCATGGACAAGTCTTTGTAGTAGTTCTGGAACTTATCCGAGGAAGTATCAAAGTTCGTGTTGAACGCAGTGTTGTAATCCTGGATTGCGCTTTCAAGGAAGTCACGGGAGGTCTGGTCAAGTGCATCGGTGTCGAAGCCTTCCTCTTGCAGAACATCTTCGGGGTCATCCTCGTTCGCGGCGTAGCTGAAAATGGTTGCAATCGTAAACTGTCGATGACTTTCGGCAAGCTGCTTCTTGAACTCCGTATAATATTTCATCGCCATGGGGATGGAGCTGACAGCGAACATGGCATTAAAGCCCGCCATACGCTTGCCCTTCAAGGAATAGAAGCTGTTGCGTTTGGTTTTCTGGTCAAAATGCTCCAGCGTGTATTTGACGATTTCCCGAATACGCTCCGGCGCACCCATCGCCCGTTCAATGTCGATTGCTGAAACATTCTTGTCCTTGATGTTTTCTTTTTCCTTGACCGTATTCACATAGTCGATACGGAACGGAAGCACATTGCCGTCATTGATAGCGTCCACGATGGTGTAGGTGTGGAGCTGGTCGCCAAAGGTCTGCGGCGTGGTCAGCAGCTCCATGTGCTTGCCTTTTCCTGCATTGGCGGCGAAAATCGGCGTGCCGGTAAAACCGAACAGGTGATATTTCCTAAACGCCTTAACAATCTTGGCGTGCATATCTCCGAATTGGCTACGGTGGCACTCGTCAAAGATGATAACGCAATGCTTGTTGAACACCTCATGTCCTTTGTTCTTGGTCACGAAGTTGTCCAGCTTCTGAATGGTCGTGATGATGATTTTATATTGATGATAGCCGCCTTTTTCATCTCTGTCCTCAAGCTGCCGCTGCAATATCCTTGTGGAAGCGTTGCTGTTGGCAGAGCCTTTTTCAAAGCGGTTATATTCTTTCATGGTCTGATAGTCCAGGTCTTTTCTATCGACCACGAACAGAACCTTGTCCACATAGGGAAGTGCGGATGCAAGCTGTGCGGTCTTGAAAGAAGTCAGAGTTTTTCCGCTTCCTGTGGTATGCCAAATATAGCCGCCTGCGTCAATCGTTCCGGTCTTTTTGTAGTTGGTGGAGATTTCGATGCGATTTAAGATGCGTTCTGTCGCCGCAATCTGATAGGGACGCATAACCATCAGAATTTCTTCGGTTGTGAAAACGCAATACTTCGTCAACACATTCAGAATGGTGTGCTTGGCGAGGAATGTTTTGGTAAAGTCAATCAAGTCTGCGATAACCTTGTTGTTGCCGTCTGCCCAGAAGGAAGTAAACTCAAAGCTGTTGCTCGTTTTCTTCGATTTCTGCTTTGCAGATTCGCCCATTTCCTTGATGTGGCTGCTTCTGGTGGTGTTGGAATAATACTTGGTATGCGTTCCGTTGGAGATAATGAAAATCTGCACATACTCATATAGCCCGCTCGCCGCCCAAAAGCTATCTCGTTGATAGCGTTTGATTTGGTTAAAGGCTTCACGGATTGCAACGCCACGGCGTTTCAGTTCCACATGGACAAGGGGCAGACCGTTCACCAAAATGGTCACATCGTAGCGGGTGTCATGGTTGCCCTCGCTTTCCTCGTACTGATTGATAACCTGTAAGCGGTTGTTGTGAACGTTCTTTTTGTCTATGAGCTGAATGTTCTTGGAAGTTCCGTTATCTCTGCGGAGCACCTTTACATGGTCGGTCTGAATGGTGCGGCTCTTTTCAACAATGCCTTCGTTGGCATTGGCAAGCACTTCCGTGAAGAAACGCTTCCATTCGCTGTCGGTAAAGGGGTAATCGTTCAAAAGCTCCAACTGCCGTCTGAGGTTGGCAATCAGGCTGTTTTCGTCATGGATGGTAAGGTACTCATACCCTTGCGTGGTCAGCAGCCGGATGAACTCCTTTTCAAGAGCGGCTTCGCTCTGAAAGCTGTCAGAGAGTGCGCTTTCCGGCGTATATTCAGCCACTACGGTGCTCTCGTTGCTGGCTGCTATAATGTTATAGGTGCTCATCGGCGACCTCCTTCGTTTACTGCTCCTTGAAAGTCAGCAGTTTATCTCTGTAGTATTCGTATTGCTTTGTCCTCGTTTCGATCTCTGCCGGTAAGCCGGAAGTCAGGTCGTTGCAAAGGGCGTCAAAGCGGTCAAGGATTCCAACGATTCTTTCTTGTTCTCTGATAGACGGGAGTGGAATGGGAATGCTGTTCAGATTCTTCTGGTTCAGCTTTGGCTGCGCCCCGCCGGAAATATACGGAGAAAGGTCAATAGAGTTCAGATAGAACTCGACATACCTTCTCGTTGCGTAGCAGTCAAACTTCAACACATGGGCATGGTTGTTTACCCAATTTTTCCCTGAAATAGAGAACGCAATCGGTGTGCTTCTTGCTACAAGGTTGTTGCCATCTTCTGATACAAGCAAGTAGTCTCCATCGAAGATATAACTGCTCATATAGTCGACAATGCCGGATGCGCCATAATAGGGGTACTCACCAGCTTCGCGGTTTCCACTTGTAACGGGCTTTCTCCTACTGTCATGGTTTTCAGAAATAGTATTCAAGGTTACAGTAACATAACCGAAAACATATTGACACAGCCGAATCAGCGCATTATACTCGTCTGTCTGTCTGTCTGTCTGTCTGTCTGTCTGTCTGTCAAGATTGTCTTGTCGGTTGCCGCATAAGTCAAGAGGGCATCACGATAGAACTCATATTGCTTCTTGCGGGCTTCAATCTCCGCAGGCAGACCGATGTTCAGGTCGGAACAGATAGAATCAAAGTTATCCAACACACGAACAAGGCGTTGTTGAACTTCAAGTGGAGGAAGTGAAATATACACTTTCCCAATATCATCCTTATTGATTTTTGTTGGTGTTGCATCCCACAAAATGCGCTTAGCTAACTCTTTACGTCCCCAGCCACTTTCAAGATAATATTTCAAATATTTGCTATCAAGAATAGATTGTTCGGGTCTCAGCAATGCTAGGGAAACATAGTACGCCAAATCATCATTTCTATCCACAACCGTACATCTTCCGATAACACCTGCGGTAATGCGAGTCATAAACACATCGCCAATTCTTGGCTTGATTCTATATTTTGAAAAATCCTCTGCTGAAATATACTTGGTAGTTCCGTAAAGGTCATCAATGTTCTCTACGCTAACAAAAGGGACTCCGCTATTGGTATATTTAGGTGTTTGATGTGTTCCATCGTACACTTCACAAACAGAGCCAAGTTTAACATTTTTTATTTCAATAGAGGACTTCAATAGAGTATCACGATAGTATTCATACTGCTTCTTCCTCGCTGTAAGCTCCGCTGTAAGCTCCGCTGTAAGCTCCGCTGTAAGCTCCGTGAAATTGTCCAGAATACGGACAATTTCACTCTGCACCTCAAGCGGCGGTACAGGGATTTCCAATGATGCAACGGTAGATTTTGCAAGTGCAGGTATCCCTGCACCATACTGACATTCCTGCAATTTATATTCTTTAGACTTCACAAAATGGAACAAATAACGGTTCAAAACATTGTTCGTAGGTTTAAGTACATAACAATGTGCGCCAGCCCAAAACTTAGTATCAAGCCAATTAACAAATCCAGCGGATGCTCCGCCTTGCGAAATGGTAATAGTCTTTTCTTCTTGATTGTACTGCTCAATATAGCCAGAAGGGTTTATACCTCCGTTAATAACAGGATATGTTCCTTCATCGTGCATATCTTTTTTATTAAACTGGATACCCTTTGAAATCAAGCATACAGTTTCTAATGCAACATACGCAACCCCATCCGGGCAGTATTGCTGAATCAGTTCATCCAGCCTACTCATTTATCTTCACCTCTTTCTTCATTCCAACCAAGCACAGTAATAGCATCCAATAACTCTTTATGGTTGATTACATTTTCAAGGATTCCTATTACAAGCCTATGTAGGGCTTCGAAACTCTTCAATCCCGCCTCTTCATCATACTCCCCATGAACGACGCCGCTCAACTCTCGAAACAGTTTATATCCGTTTGCAGAAAATTCTTTTGGGATTATCGAACATTTTTCATCCACCTTTTTTAGTAGCTCAGAGAAGTTCTTTGGGTTCCCGCCGTCATATTGGGCATATTCAATATTGACTGCTTTCGCTGTTTTCACTGTTAATTTTTCAAAGATTTTTCTCAGGTATACGACTGCACCTGCTCCTAATCCGTCGGTATATGCCTGCATGGCGTTGTCTAATAACGGAGTAAACTCCCCGTAGCGATTGTCGTTGATCCGAACCATATCGGATAGTTTTACGCTTTTCTTCAATATGCGTATAGCAGGTGCTTGACCTGTTATATCATTTTTGCTCTCTATCAAAAACCATGCCGGTATGGAAGCACCACACCCGCAAGTCAAAACGCAATCAACGCTGATCAGATTCTTGCTCACAAATATGCAGGTGAGTTTGGGACTTGACCAAAAAGTCCTTATATCCCCGCACGAAACGCAAAAGTAGTTCAAGGCAACTGTTCCAGTTGAAATATCAACCTTTTGACCTACTTTACCGGCTTTATTTTGCAAGAATGCATCAATTTGAACATATTCTTTTCCGGGCGGTTTTGACAAAACATCGGATAATCTCATAAAGTTTATTCACCGCCATCCTTCGCTTCCGGCAGTTCGTTTGTGTATGAATCTTTCTCCAGCAGTATCCTGTCGAAGTCGCTTTGATACAACTGATCCTGCACGATGCGATATTTTTCAAACTCGCTCAGGGCGTGTTGTTCCGCAATTTTGGCAGAAATGCTTCCAGCATTGGTCAGAATTTCCTTTCGGCTCAGCCGAAGAACGCCCTCGAACTGTTCTGCCCAATCTTCCATCGTCATAGGAACTTGTTCCTCAGCTCGCAGCTCTGCTAGGTCAAGATAGGCGTTGACGATTCTCGCCATCGCAGAAAGCTCTTCCTGTGTCAGATAATTCTTGGCAATCACTACATCGAATTTCTGAATTTTGCCGTTGGGGGCATCCTTCCAAGTGGTCAGCCCCATGTGCTCTTTGCTGCTGTCAGCACGGCGATAGATGGTCTCTGCCGCCGTTTCGCCATGGATTGCCCAATGAAGCTGATTTTGCACCCGTGCGAAAAACAGCCTTGTCGTTTCTGCCTTGGCATCATAGTCAATACTGGTGGCATAGATGTCGGTGATCTTCTGGTAAAACCGCCGTTCCGAAAGACGAATCTCACGGATGCGTTCCAGCTGTTCCTTAAAATAATCCTTTGTCAGAATGGTGCCGCCGTTTTTCAGCCGCTCGTCATCCATAGCAAAGCCTTTCACGGTAAATTCTTCAATGATGCGGTTTGCCCACTTTCTGAACTGCACCGCACGGGGAGAATCCACCTTATTGCCCACGGCAATGATGGCGCTCAGATTATAATGATTGGTGTTGTAGGTTTTGCCGTCCGCAGCAGTTATTCGAAATTTTCGAATAACTGAATTCTCGTCGATCTCTCCGTCGGCAAAGATTTTTTTTAAGTGATAATTGATGGTGTGCGTTTCCACATTATACAGAAGTCCCATCATTTTTTGGGTAAGCCATACATTTTCATCGCAATATACTGCATTTACATCGCTTTCCCCGGTGGCGGTGATGAATGTCAGATATTCCGCAGCGGAGGAACGAACGATGCTGATTTTACGCTTATCCTTCTTCATTATCCCACCTCGATTTCTGCGATAATCTTCGCTATCTCATCACGTAGAACCTGTTCACGGGCAACGATTTGCTCAATCTCGGCATTGAGCTTTACAATGTCGATTTTCTCTCTGGTGTCCTCGGCTTCTACATAGGTGGAAACGGAGAGACTATAATCATTGTCCGCAATTTCCTCGTAGTTTGCCAGATGAGAGAAGTGTGCTTCCTCGGCTCGATTGGCAAAAGTGTCCACGATTCTTTCGATGTTCGCCTGTGTCAGCTTGTTGTTGTTCGTTACTTTGATACACTCAGTGGAAGCATCAATAAACAGGGTTTTGTTGTCGGCTTTGCCTTTTTTCAGCACCATAATGCAGGTCGCAATAGAAGTTCCAAAGAACAGATTGCTCGGCAGCTGGATAATACAATCAATAAAGTTGTTGTCGATCAGATACTTTCTGATTTTCTGCTCTGCGCCGCCACGGTACATAATGCCGGGGAAGCAGACGATCGCTGCTGTGCCGCCTGTTGCCAGCCATGAAAGGGAGTGCATGATAAAGGCAAGGTCAGCTTTAGACTTCGGTGCGAGAACGCCAGCCGGAGAAAAACGAGGATCGTTAATCAGCAGAGGGTTGTCATCGCCAGCCCACTTGATGGAATAGGGAGGGTTGGAAACGATCAACTCGAACGGTTCATCGTCCCAATGCTGCGGTGCGGTCAGCGTGTCCTCACAGGCAATGTCAAACTTATCAAAGCCAACATCATGCAGGAACATATTGATACGGCAAAGGTTGTAAGTAGTGATATTGATTTCCTGTCCAAAGAAGCCGTTACGGACGGCATCCCTGCCAAGGATTTTTTCAGCTTTCAAAAGTAGAGAGCCTGAACCGCAGGCAGGGTCATAAACTTTGTTGATTTCAGTCTTGCCCACCGTGCCAAGTCTGGTCAGCAGTTCGGAAACATCCGCAGGGGTAAAGAACTCGCCGCCGGATTTTCCTGCCCCAGATGCGTACATGGTCATCAGATACTCATAGGCATCGCCAAAGGCATCAATATCGTGATCCTTCACATCACCAAGGTTCATATCAGCTACACCATGCAGAAGTTTTGCAAGGCGTTCATTTCTCTTTGCAACGGTAGAACCGAGCTTGTTGCTGTTTACATCAAAATCATCGAACAATCCGGCAAAGCTGCTTTCGGAAGATGAGCCTTTTGCAGAGCTTTCAATGTGGTTGAATACACGCTCCAAGGTTTCATTCAGGTTTTCATCGTTGTCGGCTCTGAGATTGACATTGCAAAACAGCTCGGACGGAAGAATAAAGAAGCCCTTTTCTTCTACCAAGCCGTCACGAGCTTCTTCTGCATCAGTATCGGGCATTCTGGCATAATCAAAATCGGTATTGCCAGCTTCCTGTTCGCCAGAATTGATGTAGTTGGTCAGGTTCTCGGAGATATAGCGATAAAACATGGTTCCGAGAACATAGTTCTTAAAATCCCAGCCGTCAACGGCACCACGAAGTTCATCAGCGATTGCCCATATCGCACGGTGCAGCTCGTCACGCTCCTGCTCTTTCTTTGTATCAATCATTGTTTCCGTTCTCCTTTTCATCAGGTATAAATTCCAGAATATCGTCAACGCCGCAATCGAGGGCAAAACATAGCTTTTCAATGCTCTCCAATGAAACATATTGGTCTCTTCTAAGTCGGGTTAAAATGTTGGCACTAAAGCCTGCCTGTTCTGTCAATTCAGCCGTTGCAATACCACGGTCGATTAACAGATGAAATAGTTTTTTATATGTAACAGCCATAGTACCCTCCCGATTTAAGAATATCCTTGTTTATTGTATCACGATAATGTGAATTTTTCAAGTAGTCGGGATGAAGTATCTTGATTTAATCGTTTTGAATCTGTATAGCCTTAAAAATGAGAAAAACGATAGAACTATACCTTGCTATGTAATAGCGGTCAAAACATCGAGTACAGACCCGACATTTTGACCGCATATCACCCCTAAACGCTACATTATTCCGCCCTGCTCCTGAACCCGGTTTGCTTGGCGTTCTCGCTTGCTTTCCGTCTGCGTTCCTCGCTCATGGGCGGTTGCAGACGGATGGACAGCCGGGATTTGTCCAGCACATAGGAAACGCCGCCCTGCTCATGGGTCTTTTCCTGTCGGCAGAGGCCGGGGTACTTCTTGGCGAACAGCACCAGCCGCTTTTTCAGTCCGGCGTTAAAGGTGTAGATGCTTGCCATGTCCTCGCCCTCGTTGAACAGGATAATGGTTTCCTTTTCATACTTCGTCAGCTTCGCCATAATAGCCCTCCATATCGTAACTGCTGATTTCTGCCAGCCGCAAAGTCAGTTCCGCTTCATAGTAGCCGTCCATTTCCATACGGAGTGTGCGGTAGAAGCGGCGATACCAGTCGTGCGCTTCTTCGGTACTCAGCTTGATTGCAAGGTCGTTGAACAGCTCTCCGGCAACAGGGTCGGGTGTGATAGCCGCCAGCAGTTGCAGACGGTCAACCGTTGCCCTGTGGTTGGGGCAACCGAAGGTGTAAAGGGCTTTCTTCTCGTTGATGTTCAGTTTCATAGTGTGTTCCTCCTTGATTTTTGATAAATGAAAAGCGGCAGGGACTTCACAAGGAAATACCTGTCGCTTTTACTTCGGTATGAAATTAGCGGGTCTGGACTTGGAATATCAGCAGTAAATCAGCTCATGCTTGATGATTTCCTCGGCTCGGCTGCGGATGGAGTTCATGGACTGCACCCATAGCATCTGGTCGGACGCTTTCAAGGCTTCGTCTACGCCCTCGGCTTCCGCCATCTGCTCAATGATGAGACTGCATCTTTCCGTTGCCTGCTCGTTCAGATCGGCAAGGTAGGTGTGCAGCTTGCAGGAGAGAACGAGTTCACTGTAAAAACCGGGACGGTACATCCGCAGGTAGGCTTGATGCAGCCTGCCCCAATGCCCGACAGGGCGTTTTTCCTCCGGCAGCTTCCAGTCCGGCACATAGTAATCGCCTACGAGAATGTAGTCGATGCCGTTTTCGTGGATTCTTGGCTTCAATTCTTTCATGCTGGTACTTCCTCCTGTCTTGCTTTCTTTTTGTGGTACTCATCTCTGCGCTTGGCAAGGGTGGCTTCATATCGCCGGATAGCTTCGGGGTCTCCGGCTTCCGCATCGGCTTTCATTTTCTGATAGCATCTGACGGTAGCTTCACTTTGATATTTCCGCTTCTCCGCCAGTTTCCTTGCGGCTTCTTCATCGGTCTTGGCAAGCTCCACAAGGGCTTCGTGTTCAGCCTTGCGCCGGGCAGTCCTTGTGCGGACATACTCCGCTTTCCGTTCTGCCATCATAGCGGCATATTCGGGGTCAGCCGCCATTCTCGCTTCCTCACGCTCCTTTTTGCGCTGTCTGGCTTCGGCTTCCTTGGCTTTCAGAGCTTCCCACGCCTTAGCTGCTTCCGGGTCGGTCTTTGCCTTTTCTTTCAGCTCGGCTCGTGTCAGCTTCTTTTTCCGGCTGTCCCGTTCCATCCGCTTGCGCTCCGTTTCAAGCATCTTTTCACGCTTGATGCGCTCCTTTTCCTCTAACCGGCTGATATATTCCGGGTCGGCTTCTCTGGCTTCCTGCAACTTCTGACGGTGTTTCTGATTTCGCTCACGCTGAATTGCAAGATGTTCCTCGTATTTTGCAACCGCTTCGGGGTCTCCGGCTTCCGCAGCCGCCCGCAGAGCGTCCAGCTTCTGCTTTCTGCGCTCGGTTGACCGCTTGCCCTTTTCCAGCTTCTTCCGCAGCTGCTCGGCTTCGATGGCTGCGATGCGTTCTTCCTCGGAAACAGCTTCAACAGGCGGGTAGTAGTTGCCGATGAAATTGAAATGAATATCAATGTTCTGCTGGCGGTAGATGGTTCGTCCGCCTGTGGCTTCGTGAACCTCAATCCTGTCAATGAACGCATAGAGCATCGTGTCGGTCAGTTCCTCGCAGTCCCGGTATTTCTTGACCAGAGCGATAAAGCGGGATGCGTCCACTTGCTTGATCTCGTCCTGCTGAACCAGATTTTCCAGCTCTGCAACACGCCGTTCCAGCAAAATCTGTTCTTCATCGTACTGCTGAATCATGCGCTGTGCCTGTCGCTCCGGCAGCAAGCCGCTCAAGGCGCTCTCATAGAGCTTGCTGATTTTCTCGTCCAATTCAGTCATTCGCTTCTTCGCTTCGGCAAGCTCCTGCTGTCCGTTGTCCGCTGCTCTTGCCTGATGCTCATTCCAAACGGCTTTGAGCTGGTTAATGAACTCGGCTTCGTTTTCAAGGACATATTTGCTCACCGCCTGAATTGCCCGCAAAATCGCCGCTTCCAGAACCGATGTTTTCACATAGTGGGAGACGCAATCGTTTGTAGCGCTTCGGTAGTTGCCGCATTGGAAAGCGGAATCAGAATCATAGCGTTTGCCGCTGTGCTTGGTTTCTGGGCTGATATAGCCCATTCTTGCGCCGCAGTCGGCGCAGTATACCAAGCCGGACAGGCGGTGGGAGTAGGTGCCGTTCGCCACTCTCGGCTTTTTCTTTGAGCGTATCTTTCTGGCAATATCCCATGTGTCTTGGTCGATGATGGCTTCGTGCGTGTCGGGGAAAATCATCAGCTCGTCCGGCGTTGCGGCTCTGCGCTGCTTGGTTTTGAAGTTCTCGCAGATGGATTTGCCCAACACGGTATGACCGAGGTATTCCTGCCTGTCGAGGATATAGCCGATGGTGGTGGCATTCCAGCGGTAAGGGTCTGCAATCTCCTTGTGGCGGCAGTTCTTCGGCTGATTCAGGGCAGCGTAGGCAGACGGTATCAGCAACTTTTCCTTGGTCAGAATCTCTGCAATGCCTGTTGTGGTAACGCCCTGACATACCAGCCGGAAGATTTTTCTGACAACCTCTGCGGCAGGCTCGTCCACGATAAGGGTCTGTTTATCGTCCGGCTTCCGCTTGTAGCCATAGGGGATGGAGCCGCTGCACCTCAGTCCGTCTTTCATTCTGGACTTGAACACCGCCTTGATTTTGTTGCTGGTATCCTTTGCGTACCACTCGTTCATGATGTTCAAAAACGGAGTGAAGTCATTGTCCTGCGGGGTGGCGCTGTCCACATTGTTGTTGACAGCTATGAAACGAACGCCCTTCTTCGGGAAAAGAATCTCCGTGTAATAGCCGACTTGCAGGTAATTTCTGCCAAAACGACTAAGGTCTTTTACAATCAGGACTTCCACATGACCTGCTTCGATTTCTTCCAGCAGGGCGGCAAAGCCGGGACGGTTGAAATTCGTACCCGAATAACCGTCGTCATAGAAATGGCGAATGTTTCTCATACCTTTCTGACGGGCATATTCTTCGAGGTATTTTTTCTGGTTCTGGATGGAGTTTGATTCCCCGGCCTGTTCATCGTCCCTTGACAGACGCTCATACAGGGCTGTGATTTTGATTTCTTCTTTCTTAGCCACGGTTTTGACCTCCCTTCTTCAAAGAAATCTTCGTTTGTGAAACGCTCCTTTTTTCTATCCTCTTATAGTATAGCCTTTCGGATCAGTGACCACATAGGAACTGTGCATCTGCATAAGGTTCGGCTTCACAAAAAAGCGTGTCTTACCGGAACCGGAACCACCGATCACAAGAATGTTTTTATTCCTTGCATACTTCGGCTGCTTTGGTCTGCCGGACATCATAAGACGCTCCGTTGCCGTTAAAAGCACGTTGTTTTCAAATACAGGATCAACATACGGTTCAATATCTTTGGCAGTTCCCCACCTTGCCGAACCGTACTCAACTCCCTGCCGGAATTTCTTTGCATTTTTCGCTTTATAATAAACTACCATACGAAATCCTATTCCGCATCCCACTCCTACCAGTAAATCTCTCGGCAGAAAACTTGGAAGCGGATTATGGAACGCACCTCCAATCCCATTGATTGTGTCCAACACCTTCTGTAATGTATTGTCACCTGCCTGCTGTCCATACAGCCATGAAACCTTATTCAGAACATATCCGAAAATCACATAGGGAGCGCACTTCAGGGCAAGCTGTTTCTTATTTACCCCTTTTGTTTTTTCTTTGAGAGTTTTCGGAATTGACTGTAAATCCTTTTTAATTCCGTCAATGACCTTGCTTATAAGCTCTGTCCTCTGTCCTTATTTTTCTCTCTGCTTCGCTCCCTATTCTTATTCTGTGCAACAATCTTCTGAAGTCCTTTCAATTTCTGTCTGAGTGACGGACGCTGTTGCTTTTTCTCATTAACTTTTACAAATTCCTTGAATGCCTGTGCTATCACATCAGCATCCTTGCCCTTGAAAAATACAAGATACTTGGGTGGTTCCGTGGTCTTATCCTTCTTTACTGCGAAATCGACATTGTATTTCCTTGCAACACGCTCAAAGGATTTAATATTGCTATCCGTAACCTCAATGGACTTTGCACCCTCTCCCTGACCGACCAGCTTTTTTACCGGGATTTTCCCATGGGAAGGCTCCTTATGCTTCTGGTGTTCCAGATACATCTTCATCGCCTTCTGTAACACGCTTGCGGTCAGTTTGGAAGTCTTGATTGCAAGAGCAATGGTTTTCTGTGTTGTTTCCTCCTGCACGGTGTACCTCCTTCCTTATCTGCACCAACTTGATTTAGGGTGGAACCAACAGCCTGTGAAGCTGTGTTTTCATTGCCATACTTACTGCTCCTCCCCTTCCTCAAGGTCTTTATCCCACCAGTTCATTTCTTCCTCATAAAAATCCTCGAATATATCAGCAGGAATATTTTCTTTCTGCTTTCTCGCTTTCATAATGTCTCTTGCTATTTTTGCCACAATTACCACAGCAATAACAGCAAGCAATAATTTCTTCACATCTTTTCTGTTCATTTTCTTTTCCTTTCCACTTCTGGACGCCGTGACCAGAAGTTGTTGCAATAAAAAAACAGATACAAAATCTTTCGATCTCATATCTGCCTTAACGCTGTATATTTTTCTATATTCTTTTTGATTAGTAGAGCTTTGCACCTGCCGGAATTGCATCATCCAGCATAACTAAATTAAGCTTTTCCTCTCCATTTACTGTATGAACAGCGGATAAAAGCATACCACAGGAATCAATTCCCATCATACTTCTAGGTGGTAAATTTGTAATTGCAAGTAATGTCTTTCCGACCAGTTCCTCCGGTTCATAATATGCATGGATTCCAGAGAGAATAATTCTGTCTGTTCCTGTGCCATCATCTAAAACAAAATGTAACAGCTTTTTGCTTTTCTTCACAGCACTACATTCTTTTACTTTTACAACACGGAAATCTGACTTGCTGAATGTATCAAAATCCACCATTTCCTCAAATAATGGTTCTGTTTCCACCTTTGGCTCAACAGGCTCAGTAACCTGTTCTTCTAAATTCATATTTTCATCGCACATATTCATTTCCTCCAGACATAATAAGCTAATGCCCATTATAGCAGAAAAGCTGTGTTTTGAGAAGAAATTCCTAACTTGAAAATCGTGTACATCTTTGCACCGATCAGATTATCTTCTATCCATACATCATCGAGCAGCAGACAATGTGATAACACTTCCAGATTTTCCATGTTTATCAGCCGTTGAACAACAGTATTTGTATTCTCCGGTATTTCATGAGCTTCCATTGCAATATCCCGCCTTGCTTCCCTGCAATACTTATACAATCCCAAGATATACTTATTCGACAGGATAAAACCATACGCATCATTATTCAGATATATCATTTTATGCTTTTCCCATTCCTCCGGCAATGAAAAATAGCACTTTGCTGTTTCGATATAGCAGTCTCCCTCATAAGTAGGCTTCATCTTCCTTTCCTGCCGGAGCATCTGATGATATATCTTTTCCCGGTCAAATATACTTCTTGCTCTGGTAAAATCAGGTGTCCTTCCACGCATAAAAGTGTAAACATTATTGATCACCGTTTTTCCCGCTAAAGACTTGTAATTGCCTACCCTGTGAAGGTACTGCAATACCTGTGTCAGCTTCTCCACAGAAGTAATCTCTTGATAATTATTTGTATCAATCTCCATTTGTTCAAAAGATAATGGTGTGCTTCCTTTTTTGATTTCACGCTCCATGATACGCTTGGTGTCTCTCATTGATTCCATATCAGTTCCTTTCCACTTCTGGACGCTGCGACCAGAAGTTATAAAATAAGCAGGTATAAAAACTTTCATTTCATACCTGCTCCTGTTCAGCAAGAAATTCTCTTTCCTGCAAGTTCCATTATGATATTGATTACTTCCCTAATGATTGCAATAATTTTTATTGCAAGGACAATCACTCCGATCATGCCGCCTATGACTGCGTCAAGTGCCAACACTCCAATGCTCCCTGCAATTCCAAAATTGCGAGGTATCAGCAGTACGAGCATCTTTTGTATGCCGAATGGAAATCCACTCATAATCCAGAATTGAAACCAGTTTACTCCGTTCTCTCCCAGACATATCCAGTAACACATATTCAGCCATACTGCAACAAATGCCAGCGGCAAAATCACCTTAAATAATACCCTTTTCATGCCATCCACCTCCATACATATCATGCTGCACTTCCTGCTGATAGAAATGATTTATCGTAGTTGGTGCATTATAAAGTGCTGTTATCATATACGCTTTGATATTTGTAATCTTTGTCGTTGTCTCTTTCATGCAACCAATCACATATTCCAGATGACTGCTGTTCAGTTTCAAGAATCTGGATTTTACAAGCTCATACGGATAATCCTCACCTGCAACTCGGATTGATTTTCTCTTTACGCACACTACTTCGCAGATTATCCCAAATAATTCGTCATAAAGTTCTTTTTCACCATAACCATCATACTTCATGTGATGATCATAATTGATATTTTCTTTAATCAGTTCTATGTATGCCTGTGCATCATCCATCGAATCAATCACATCATCTTGTGGCTTTTCTGTTGCAGATTGATTGATAGGATTGTTATAACTCTCCTCAGTATGGTTATAATTAGTCTGATTCATATAAGTCTGATTATAGTTAGTATAATTAGGGTTCGATTCTCCGACTTCTTGAGGTTCGATTTCCGAACTTCCAGAGGTTTGATTTTCTGACTTCCGAAAGTTCGATTTTCTGACTTCTTGAAGTTTGATTTTCTGACTTCCAGAAGTTCGATTTTCTGACTTCTTGAAGTTCGATTTTCCGACTTCTGTGATTTCATCAGCATTAGCAGGCTCTTTTTCGTCCATCTGCTCTGAAATTGAAGCAAAATTTTTCACATAAATTATATCCGGTTTTCCAAGTCCTCTGCGCACCTTTTCTACCAGACCAATTCCTTTTACAGAATCAAGCTCTGCCAATACCTTAACAGCTTTTTCCTTAGCGCATCCCAAATCCTCCATAATGCTGTCTATGGTATAAATGATGTATGCACGATTTTCATCGTCAAACCATTCATTTTTCATAGACAGCGACATACGATCAAGCATAAGTCCATACAATAATTTTGCATCACTGGACAACTTCTTAAATCTCTCGTCCTTTATCAGCAGGCGTGGAACACGATAGAATGAGAACTGTTCCGCTTCTATTCCGTAATAATAGTCTAGCTGCAAAATTTCTCCCATTCTCGTCTCCTCCTTCCTACTGCGTATTTTTCCAGTTATCTAATAGCTGAAATATTATTTTTTCTATATCATCTGTGCTGTATGTATCCGGGAAATAACTGTTAATGCGTTCTGTTTTTATAACAACCTTACGCTCTACTGGCTTTTCTTTCTCCAGAAGCATACGCACCATTGGAAAGGTCAACTCTCCTTTTTTGTCACTTTCCTTCAGCATGGCACTCTGCTGTTTGGTTATGACAGCATTGGTGTCCTGTATGGCAACCAATACCCATTGCTGTGCATCCTCTGATAAAAACGAGATGTCCACCGCCTGCATAATGCCTATTTTCCCCGAATCCACCATATCAAGCAACGGTTCCGATAATCGTGAAATCCATATATATCTTTGAACAGTTTTTGCACTCTCTCCTGCAGCTCCTCCCAGTTCGTCCAGCGTAAGTCCACCTGCTCTGCTTCCCTGATGCTTCATGGCTTCGTATTTCATGCGATATGCCTTCGCTTTTTCGCTTGGAAGAATATCTTCTCTTTGAATATTGCTGTCCACCATGATAATCGTGGCTTCATCGTCCGTATAATTACGAATAAACATCGGCATTGTATCAAGTCCTACAAGCTCACACGCATGTCTCCTTCGGTGTCCTGCAATAATTTCATAGCCGCCCTCAGCTCTTGGTCTTGCAATACCCGGCATCAGCACGCCATGCTCTCTGACACTCTCCACCGTCTCCTGCATCTTTTCATCGTCCAGTACCTTAAATGGGTGACCTTTGAACTCATGCAGTTCTGATAATGCAATTTCCTGTACCTGCTCTATTCCTGCCTGTGGCTGTCCATCTCCGAATAAATCATCGAAGCTGTTCAGTTTTACCTTTGCGGCACTTCCTGTTTTATTCATCTGCAAGCACCTCCTCTGTCAATGACTGATAGGCACTCGCTACTTTTCCATTTGGATCATGCTCATAAATGCTGACACCTTCAGCAGAAATCTCCGCAGCTCTTACCGACATCGGAATACTGTTTTCAAATATTCTTACCTTGCTACCATAATTCTCCACAACCAATGCACTGATGTCTTTTGCATAATTCGTTCTGTTATCAACCATAGTAAGCAGAATACCTTCAATCTCCAATTTTGGATTGATCTGCCTTTTTACCTTTCCTATGGTCTTTATAAGCTGTTCCAGACCTTTTACCGGCAGATATGCTGCCTGCACCGGAATAAGGATGCTGTCGGCACTTGCAAAGGCATTTATGGTAATCATGCCAAGGGAAGGCATACAATCAATCAGAATGTAATCATACCTTTCTTTCTGCTGTTCTATATAAGTCCGAAGCACAAGCTCCCTGCTCATGACATTTACCAGTGATACTTCCAATCCCGACAACTCTATATTGCCGGGCATAAGGTCTACACCCTCGTCATGCTTTAGGATGCCATAATCCGGCTCCATATCTTCTTCATTGATGATATTCGCCATAATGGTTGCAAGAGATACATCCAGTTTATCCGGCTCCTGAAAGCCTAAACTTGCTGTCAGGCTTCCCTGTGCATCCGCATCTATCAGAAGCACCTTTTTCCCCTTTTTTGCAAGTCCAATACCTAGATTACTTGTTGTGGTGGTCTTTCCAACTCCACCTTTCTGGTTTCCGATTACTATAACTTTACACATGATGAAATTCCTCCAAATTCTACTATTATTCTTTTACATTGCTCTTTTTTACTTCTACATACGATCTGTAATATTTATCTGTTCCCTTGTTGGGATAGAGGTCTGACATTTCCAGAACCTCTACCTTTGGGTGTCTCTGCATGATTTTTTTGAACCATGTAATATCATTTTTTGTTCCCATCAACCGAATCTTTAACATCAATCATTTCCTCCAAACATTGCATACAAATTTTTATTGTATGTGGCATACTCCGGATAGCGAATCTGTATTGCCTGCCAGAAATATGGTGCATAGCAACAGCAGAACAAATCCTCTACTGAATATCTCCGGCACTCATCCACCTGCTCCTCTGTGTCCTGTTCATCATCCACGCTCGGTGTACCATTGCAATACAGATTAAATGCCATTCTGACAACCTTTGCACTTCCACTGGTCTGCCAGCCTTCATGCAGGCACTCCGGTTTTACACATCCAGTCTTGAAATTATAAATTCTATCCACATTTCTTCGTGTATCTTCGTTCATTCCAATGCAATAGCAAAGTGCCTTGTGATATACATCTGCTTCTCTAACTTTCTGAATTTTTTCATAGTAGAATTTCTCATGTGCTTCACTGATAAAGTTAATATTTTCTTTTTCTGCTCCTAACGCTGTACTGTTCATACTGACTTCCTCCATTTTCTTATTTTGTTCCGTTGACCATAACAAAAAAGGACATTCCTCTAAAATTTCTTTTAGAAAAATGTCCTTATAGTACAAAATATGAACTTGAACTGACTCGATTTTAATTTAAAATCGTTTGTTTTAACCCTTTAAGATAGGTTATTTTGTCGTACTCCTGTCGTACCATACAAGTTGGAAGTCCGCAAACCCTTGATTTTATTGGTCTTTTTTATCCAATGACTTCATTGTCGGGAAGAGCAGAACATCTCTAATCGCAGGTGAATCTGTAAGCAGCATAACAAGTCTGTCGATACCGTAACCAATACCGCCTGTTGGTGGCATACCTACTGCAAGTGCGTTAAGGAAGTCCTCATCTGTGTGCTGTGCTTCCTCGTCGCCGTTCTCTGCGTTCTTATCCTGCTGTGCAAAACGCTCTCTCTGGTCGATTGGGTCGTTAAGCTCTGAGTACGCATTACACATTTCCCATGTGTTAATGAAAAGCTCGAAACGCTCAACCTTCTCTGGATCAGATGGCTTCTTCTTAGTAAGTGGAGATATTGCAAGAGGATGATCCATAATGAATGTAGGCTGGATTAAATTCTCCTCGCAGTACTCCTCAAAGAAGAGATTGATGATGTCGCCCTTAGTGTGACGCTCCTCGAACTCAATTCCTCTCTCCTTAGCAAGAGCCTTAGCTTCTTCATCAGTCTTAATTGTATCAAAATCAACACCAGCATATTCCTTAATTGCGTCATTCATAGTAAGTCTTCTGAATGGCTTTCCAAGGTCAATCTCAGTGCCGTTGTAAGTAATCTTAGTTGTACCACATACAGTCTCAGCAAGGTGTCTGAACATACTCTCAGTAAGTTCCATCATACCTTCGTAATCTGTGTATGCCTGGTAAAGCTCCATAAGTGTGAACTCAGGGTTGTGTCTTGTATCAACACCCTCGTTACGGTATACTCGTCCGATTTCGTAAACTCTCTCAAGACCACCAACGATAAGTCTCTTAAGATAAAGCTCTAATGAAATACGAAGCTTAACGTCCTCGTCAAGTGCGTTGTAATGAGTCTCAAATGGTCTTGCAGCAGCACCACCAGCATTAGATACAAGTGTTGGTGTCTCAACTTCCATGAAGTCTCTGCCATCAAGGAACTTTCTGATTTCCTTGATAATCTTTGATCTCTTTACAAATGTTTCCTTAACATCAGGATTCATTATTAAATCAACATATCTCTGACGGTATCTCATATCAGTATCTGTGATTCCGTGGAACTTTTCTGGAAGTACCTGTAAGCTCTTAGAAAGAAGAGTAATCTCCTCAGCATGAACCGATATCTCTCCTGTCTTAGTTCTGAAGATGAATCCCTTGATACCGAAGATATCACCGATATCAGACTTCTTAAAGTCTGCATATGCTTCTTCGCCAATTGCATCTCTTGAAATATATGCCTGCATTCTGCCCTTAAGATCAGCAATGTTACAGAAAGATGCCTTCCCCATTACTCTCTTGAACATCATACGTCCGGCAAAGCTTACATTGATTGGAGAAGCGTCCATAATGGCTCTTCTCTCATTGTAATCGGCATTAACTGCTTCTCTTGCCTGCTGCTCATCTAAACCTTCAGTATTAACTGCTGGTCTGTCACCGAGAAGTTCCTTCTCATGTGCTTCATAGATAGCTCTTATTTCGTCTGTGTGATGTGTTACATCATACTTTGTTATCTGAAATGGATCCTTACCTGCGTCCTGAAGGTTCTTTAACTTTTCCATACGAACCTTAATCTGCTCGTTAACGTCAGGCTGCTGTGCAGATTTATTATCTCCCATGAATGAGTATCTCCTTTTCTATACGTTACTGAAATATATCTTTATTAGTCGTTCTTTACAGATACAACTGTATATTCAATCTCTCCAACAGGTGCTTCTACCTTAACAGTGTCACCCTTCTTCTTTCCAATAAGAGCTGCACCAAGTGGTGACTCATTAGAAATCTTGTTATTAAGGCTGTCTGCCTCTGATGAACCAACGATTGTGTACTCGATATCCTCATCGAATTCTACATCGTGAAGTACAACAACGCTCTCCATCTTAACTACATCTTTATTCTTATCGTTATCCTGAATAACCTCACAGTTTGCAAGAATTGCTTCAAGTTCTGCGATTTCTGTTTCGATATCTCTCTGCTCATCCTTAGCTGCATCGTACTCAGCGTTCTCTGATAAATCTCCCTGTTCTCTTGCTTCCTTTAACTTCTGAGCAACTTCCTTTCTTCTGACAACCTTAAGCTCCTCAAGTCTTGCTACTCTTTCGTCATACCCCTTTTTAGTAAGAAACTGTTTCTCTGCCATGTTCTTATCACCTTTCTATATATATGCTACACTAATATGCTTCTGCTCTACTAGAGAATAAAACCCCACAAGCGTCACAATATTATAAACTATCAGTTCCTGTCTGTCAATGCAGCCCTTCCAGTATCCTATCCACAAGCCCATCAAACTGTTCCAGATTAGTAATCTGGTTAGCTTCATTTCTTAATGCTGCTGCATGCTTGATTCCTGCTGTATACCATGCAAAATGTTTTCTCATCTCGCGGATTCCTGTAAACTCGCCTTTTATCTCACACAATCCTTTGGCATGTCTCTTAATCATCTGGCATATTTCTTCAACGGATGGTGGTTCAATTATTGTACCATTATTCATATATTCAGAAACCTGTCTGAATATCCATGGATTTCCCCTTGCGGCCCTTCCAATCATTATTCCGTCACAGCCTGTCTGCTTCATCATATTAACAGCATCTTCGCCGCTTTTAATATCGCCATTACCAATAACTGGAATCGATACTGCTTCTTTGACCTGTCTTATTATATCCCAGTCTGCATGTCCTGAATAATACTGCTGCCTTGTTCTTGCATGGACTGCAACGGCAGCCCCGCCTGACTCCTCAATAACATGTGCTATCTCAGGCGCATTTATACTATTCTCATCAAATCCTGCCCTTATCTTGATTGTAAGTGGCTTATCAAGTGCATCAGCCATCTTCTCGACTATTCTTCCGACAAGCACAGGGTCCTTCATAAGTGCCGAACCTTCGCCATTATTGACTACCTTTGGAACAGGACATCCCATATTGACATCAATTATATCAAACTCTCTTTCAGAAAGTCTCTTCGCTATATCTGCCATGATATCAGGGTCTGAACCGAAAAGCTGCAATGCAAGCGGACGCTCCCCCGGCACCGTCTTCATCAGGTCTTCTGTATTCTTATTGTTATACAGAACTGCTTTGGCACTGACCATCTCTGTACACATAAGCCCACAGCCCTGCTCCTTGCATAAAAGTCGAAATGGCAGGTCTGTTACTCCTGCCATCGGTGCCAATGCAATATTATTCTTTATCTCAACATTTCCAATTCTCATAATCACTCCATGCCTAAGAAGAATACCTTGAAGAACATCTCAAGTGATTCAAGAAGCTCTCTCTTCTCATACTGATACTTCTTGACAAGCATACCGCATGCTATCTCGTCATACAGTAAATCGCCCTCGTCTGCTGATGATTTGAACAAAAGATTGCCCTCCTCATCGAATTCCATATCAAGTATTCCGCCAACTTCCTCTGTAAAAAGAACGCACATAATCTTCAGTTCGTTCTTTACATCTTCCGGAAGCTTATCGAAATCAGGGTTAAAATAGTATTTCTTCTCATAAGAATTAGATACACATAAAACTACATTTTCATCAAACATATCCATATAATCCTCTCACAGAAACCTCTCCGGTTCTGATAATCTTCTCGCCCTCGTCTGTCTTAATGATAAGCTCACCCTCATCATTGATTCCAAGTGCTTTTCCAACAATTTCCTTGTCAGCATATATTGCCTTGACGTCGCCGCCCTTATTGACAAGCATTGAATTATAGTCTTCTTTAAGCCCAGCCAGATTCTGTGTCTTAACAAATGTATCATAGTACTTTGCAAAGCTCTCTGAAAATGCGGCTACTATACGGCTTCTTTTCAGATGGTCGCCAGTCTCAAGATACAATGAAGAAGCTGTTGCCTTGATTGAATCATCAAATTCTGTCGTATTAACATTAATTCCCATGCCGATAACCACATAATGTATGTAATCCATCTCAGCACTCATCTCTGTTAATATTCCACATACTTTCTTCTTATTAAGAACTATATCATTAGGCCACTTTATACGGCACTCTGCGACATGTCCGTCCTCTGTAATAACCTTGTGGATTGCCTCCTGAACAGCCATGGCTGCCACTATTGTAAGCATTGACGCATTGACTGGTGCTATATCCGGTCTTAAAAGAAGCGACATCCATATCCCACTTCCTGCAGGAGAAACCCAGTTTCGTCCGCGTCTGCCGCGGCCGCCTGTCTGGCTCTCTGTTATATAAAGTGTTCCATCCGCTGCATTATCTCTCTCTGCCGCTCTCTTAGCTTCGTTGTTAGTAGAATCTGTCTCGTCATAATACACTACATCGCGGATAATCCCGGTTGTACTGCCTGTATCCACACAGGTAAGCTGACTCATTATCTCGCCTGATGTAAGAATATCAGGATACTTTGTTATATGATATCCCTTATTCTGGACTGCCTCTATAACATAGCCTTCTTCTTTTAACTGGTTTATCACCTTCCAGACAGCCGTTCTTGAAACCCCCAACATATTGCACAGTGCCTGTCCTGACACATATCCATCTGATTTTCTCAAAACATTTAAAATCTTAGTCTTCATACCATTACCCGCCATGCTATTACTGCCATAAGCAGAAGTCCTAACGTAACAACCGTAAGAATAACGCCTGACACTGTTCTGTCGCTCATGAAATTCTTAGCCGCTGTAAGTCCGTTAACTAATGCTCCCAGCATGAATTCCACAGCGAATAATATTCCGCTTCCGCTGCGCAGGAAAAGTATAATTATGAATACCACTCCTATTGCAAATGTGAGTGCTATATTGACATAGTCTATGAGCATCTTGCTCTTTCTGTACGCGCCACTCGTTGTATAATACATAACGCCTCCATAATAAATATCTGGTGAATTACTATTTCATGCTGTGTCGTCCTGATTTTGGACTTTCACATGTCTTTCCACTGCTCTAACGTCCAATTCCGCGTGTCAACTTCCCGATTCTGGACTTCCTCGTGCCTATTCACTGTTTTAAAGTCCAATCTGTCATTCTTTCTCGTCACTTTTGGACTTTCACATGTCTTTCCACTGCTCTAACGTCCAATTCCGCGTGTCGGCTTCCCGATTTTGGACTTCCGGCATGACACACGCCACTCTAACGTCCAATTTACTTATAAGCTCCAAGTGTAGCTGCCATTACAGCCTTTATTGTATGCATTCTGTTCTCAGCCTCATCGAATACAACTGACTGCTCTGACTCAAATACTTCATCAGTAACTTCCATCTCGTCAAGACCGAATTTGTCATGAATCTCTTTACCAATCTTAGTCTTAAGGTCATGGAATGCAGGAAGACAGTGCATAAATATTGCGTCCTTAGAAGCATTGTCCATAACTGCCTTGTTAACCTGATATGGAAGAAGTGCCTTGATTCTTTCAGCCCATACTTCATCAGGCTCGCCCATTGATACCCATACATCTGTGTATAATACATCTGCGTCCTTAGTTCCTGCCTTAACATCTTCTGTAAGTGTTACAGAACCACCGCTTATCTTTGCCCATTCCTCACACTGTGCAACAAGTTCCTTGTCTGGGAAATATTCCTTAGCTGTGCAGGCTGTATAATGAAGTCCTAACTTAGCGCAGACAATCATAAGTGAATTACCCATGTTGTATCTTGCATCACCCATGTATACAAACTTAACGCCCTTTAATCTGCCAAGTTTTTCCTTGATTGTAAGCATATCTGCGAGCATCTGTGTTGGATGGTATTCGTTAGTAAGTCCGTTCCATACAGGCACGCTTGAATATTTTGCAAGGTCTTCAACTATCTCCTGACCGAATCCTCTGTATTCGATTCCTTCAAACATTGTACAGAGAACTCTTGCTGTATCAGCAATGCTCTCCTTCTTTCCAATCTGTGAACCTGTAGGGTCAAGATATGTAACACCCATACCAAGGTCATGTGCTGCCACCTCAAATGAGCAACGTGTTCTTGTACTTGTCTTCTCGAATATAAGTGCAACATTCTTTCCGATAAGTGGCTGTTCTACAATGCCCTTTTTCTTCTTATCCTTAAGCTCTGCTGCTAAGTCTATCAAATATAAAATCTCCTCAGGTGTGTAATCCTTGAGTGTTAAAAAGTCGCGTCCCTTTAAATCCATGACATCCTCCTGTCTGTATGGCAAATTCGCCTACATTGAATAATTAATAACTTTGTTCATTCTATCGCAATTATAGTCCTTCGTCAAATGCGTTGTTTAATTTGTGTAGTTGCAAAACGGTCGGTTGTGGGAGATAGTGGATAGCTTCCGTTAAACTTCTCTGCATAATAATAGGCACTGGGCGTTCCATGCTTCGTCCCCGACCGTTAACGCTGGCAACGCACATCCTTGTGCGCGCCAGCTCACGCGTCCGTCCATGGACGCGTGTACACTCATTCTTTCTACATGCCCAGTACCTTTATTATGCGTTCAGTTTAAAGTCAGCTTTCCGCCATCTCCCACAACCTCCCTTTCTCCACACTTCTCCAAATTCAGGGCAGAGTAGCTTTCCTCTCCTACACCTCTCCGGACTGGTTCACCTTCCGTCCGCCAATAAAAAAGGCGGTGTGGCTTTTCTGACTGCAAACTATGCACATAATAAAAGCATTGAGCAAAGTCACTACCTAAGTGTACGCGCGTCCACGGACGGACGCGCGAGCTGTCTCGCACACGGATGTGCGTTGACAGCGTAACGAGAACTTAAACAACCTTCCACGCTCAATGCTTATTATTATGTAGCGTAGTTTGTACGGAAGAAAACCACACCACCTTTTTTATCCCTTAATGGAATATATGATCTCCAATTATTACAAAATCTGAATAGTTGTTAACATCTACAGTATATAATGCCCTGAATGATGTATAACCACCTATATTATTAACGCCTGATAATGCTTCAAGTGCTGCCTGCATGCATTCTGTGTTTCTTGGACCATTTGCAAGTCTTGCTGCAAATCTGTCTGATGGATTACCAGCGCCATCTGATACACCAGAGAACTGTGATCTCTGATAAACAACACCCGAAACTGTCCCCGGATAATGTCCGCTTCGCACTCTGTTAAGAATAACATTTGCAACAGCGAGCTTTCCTGCATATGGCTGATATGCAGCCTCCCAGTCTATGATACATGCCATAAGCCATATATCATCATCTGATACACTCATAGTTGGGTTATATGTTATATCTGTTCCTGATATTGTATTAGCAATTATCTTCTGTCGTCTTGCTTCCTCTGCTGCAGCCGCTGCTCTTTCAGCTTCTGCCTCTGCCTCAAGTCTTGCTTCTTCTGCAAGTCTTGCAGCCTCTTCTTCTGCTTCAATAGCTTCAATCTCTGCTATTGTATATCCTGCAAGAAGATTATCTGTTCCAATCTGTTCTGCTATAGCCTCTGCTTCTTCTCCAAAACATAAGCACTGTGTCTGTACATAACCTTCGCAGTTTCCTGAACTAACTTTAGTCCATTCCTTTCCGACCATATCAACATCCACAAGTGTGTTAGTATATAATCTTCCCACAACCTGCGCTGTCTCTTCGTCAGAAGTGTCATAAACATCAAGATAAGGATCAGTAATTGCTACTGCCTTGTTCTTGTATGTTCCTGTTTCTTCATACCCAGTCACAAGAACCTCTTCTGTATTAGCTGAATAAGATGCAACCTTAATTCCCGTGTCAGTATTCTGTGTTTTCTCATAGGTAGTTGCCACTGCTGGAAGAACCGGTGTCATAAATAACACAATTGCAGCTCCCACATAGCAAGCAGCTTTGCTACTTCTAAGTTTCATATTATACTTCCCTTTCCGGCGGCTTATTTAGCTTCGCCTGTAAATTGTTACAGAAATGTTACAATTTATTACGGAAATATAATAGCAAAGTTACAGTAATTTGTCAAATATGTTAAAACCCGCTCTATGAGCGGGTTTGCGGGTTTGTTTATTAAATTCATTTTGCAAAATATAGTATATGACCATATATATAGTTGGTTATCTACACACTTCTCTGTCTGACAGCTTCGTATGTAAGAATTGTACATGCTATTGCCGCGTTAAGAGATTCAACCTCTCCCTGCATCGGAATTCTTATAAGTGTATCTGCCTGCTTAGTGATATCATCTGTAAGTCCATTCCCCTCATTACCTATTAGAAATGCGGTTCCTTCCCTGTAATCTTCACCAAGATATGTATTCTTTCCGTCAAGATGTGCAGCATATACCTTAATTCCAGCATTCTGACACTGTGAAACTGCATCGCTAAAATCCTGCACATATACAAATGGCACTCTGAATATAGAACCCATTGTTGACCTTATTGTCTTAGGATTATATATATCCACAGTATTAGAACTCATAACAACTCCGGTAACACCTGCACCTTCACCCATCCTTAATATAGTTCCCAGATTACCCGGATCCTGAAGATTCTCAACAAGAATCAGCAACGGATTGTCGGTAAGCATATCTGAAATACTGCTGTCCTTCATTCTTACAACCGCCATAATTCCCTGTGGTGTCTGTGTCTGTGACATTCTGTCAAATACATTATCGGCGACAATCTCAATACTGTCAGAAGAAATCCCCTGCTTCTTAACCAGCTCATGCACATACTCAGGATTGTTACTATGAAATCTTTCAGACATATATATCTTTACAAGTAAATCTGCCGGCACCTCAGATACCATGCGGACTCCCTCTACAACATATTCTTTATTCTTCTTTCTTTCCCTGGCCTTAGAAAGCAATGATATAACATGCTTTACCTGTGAACTGCTCGTACTGGTTATCATTATGAGGTTACCTTTCTGCCATGCATTACTTAGAAAGTAACGCACTTATATTAAATTCATAATCATTAATATCCTTAGTCATGGCAAGTGCTTCATCAATATCATAATCAACAAACTTACCATCCTTGTATGCTACAAGTCTGTTACTCTTTCCTTCAGCAAGAAGATCAACCGCATAAGCACCCATAATAGACGCATACATTCTGTCCTTACATGTTGGTGAACCACCACGCTGCATGTATCCTAAAATTGTAGCTCTTGTCTCAATACCTGTTGCAGCTTCAATTCTTCTTGCCATTCCTGTAGAATGTCCGATACCTTCAGCATTAATAATAAGATGGTGTTTCTTGCCCTTCTTTCTTCCTTCTATAATATGATTAATAAGAGCCTGCTCATCATTATCATATCTTTCCGGAAGGAGGATATCCTCTGCACCATTGGCAATACCACACCACAATGCTATATATCCTGCATTTCTTCCCATAACCTCGATAATACTGCATCTTTCATGTGATGTAGATGTATCTCTTATCTTATCAATAGCTTCCATTGCTGTATTAACAGCAGTATCAAATCCAATAGTATAATCTGTACATGCAATATCAAGATCAATTGTTCCCGGAAGCCCGATAGTATTAATTCCCTGTGCTGCAAGCTTCTGTGCACCTCTGAAAGAACCATCTCCACCGATTACAACTATACCGTCAATTCCATGCTTTCTGCATACTTCAGCACCTCTCTTCTGACCTTCTTCAGTCATGAATTCCATGCATCGTGCTGTATAGAGGACTGTTCCACCACGCTGGATAATATCAGCAACGCTTCGCTTGTCCATATCAATTATCTCATCATTAAGAAGTCCGTTATAGCCCTTCTGAATACCCTTGACCTTAAGTCCCTTATTCAAAGCAGTTCTTACAACTGCACGGATAGCAGCATTCATGCCTGGAGCATCTCCACCACTTGTTAATACGCCGATTGTTTTAATTTCCTTTGCCATAACTTCCCCTTTCTTATCTCTTAATATTATTTTCTGCTTTATGTTACCACATTATAAAAGAAAAATCTTCTTTTTTTGATAATTTTTTACCAATGTTAATTAAAATTTATGTTGTAGCAACATTTTTCTCACCATATTTACTCTTAAGAATATAAAGCAGGTCTGATGTCACCTTCACGCACTGACTCTGTGGAAGCGCTATTCTCTGTTTTTCTGCCACACAATATATTGTGACTGTGTCTTTACCGTCCGATTCTTTGAAAATATCAGTAAGCTCATCCCTATGTGTCTCATACTCAGCAAAACTGTCAAACCTAAGCCACAATCTTCTTGGAACACTGTCAAAGCTCACAACACTGTCTGCCATAAGTCTTGCTGGTTTATCGGCATCTGCCTGTATTCTTCCCGTAACAAATACTTTGTTGGTCGTATCAAAAAGTCTTTTATATTTTTGATAATTTCTTGCAAACATGATTACCTCAACGCTTCCAACAAAATCTTCTATTGTAAGGTACGCCATCTGCTGGCCTGAACCGGTAGTAATGACCTTAATATTACTTATAAGGCCACCTATCGTCTGCTTTGAACCGTTCATAAGCTTTGCCTGTCCGGTTTCCTCATCAATAAGAAAATCGGTACTTCTCGCAGAAATATGCTTCTCCCACATACCAGTATATTCATCCAGCGGATGTCCTGTTACATATACACCGAGAACTTCTTTTTCACGTTCAAGCAGATCCTCCTTTTCAAACTCCTGAATATCAGGCACTTTCATTTCAAGGCTCTGTTTATCCTCTTCACTTACGAAATCAAATAGTGACATTTGTCCTGAAATAGCATCTTTATTCTGCTTAACAGCACTATCAATCATTCTCTCATAGACATTCATCATGCCCCGTCTTGTATTACCAAATGTGTCAAATGCACCTGCAAGTATAAGATGTTCCACTGTTCTCTTATTAATTACCCCTGCCATCCTTGTAATAAAATCCTGCATGGAGTGAAAATCGCCATTATTGGTTCTTTCTTCAATAATCGCAGTAATTGTAGGTCTTCCCATACTCTTTACCGCATTAAATCCAAACCTTATGTTCTTACCTTCAACACCGAACTCAGCAACCGATTTATTGACATCAACAGGAAGAATACTAATTCCCATCTCTCTAGCTGCAAGAATATATTCTGCGACCTTACTTGTTTTATCAGTTACACTTGATATCAGCCATGCCATATACTGTACAGGAAAATGTACTTTCAGATATGCAGTCTGGTATGCCACAACCGCATAGCATGCCGCATGTGATTTGTTAAATGCATATTTTGCAAAGTCCTTCATCTCATCATATATCTTATTGGCAGTCTGTTCACTTATGCCATTCTTAATACAGCCTGGTACTCCGTTAGCCTCATTACCGTATACGAAATTCTGACGTTCCTGCTCCATTACATCAAGCTTTTTCTTAGCCATTGCTCTTCGCACATTATCACTACCGCCCCACGAATATCCGGCAAGGTCACGGACAATCTGCATAACCTGCTCCTGATAAACCATACAGCCATATGTCGGCTCTAAGATTGACTCTAACTGCGGGCATTCATAGGTTATGTTTCCCGCGTTCTCTTTTCCTTTAATATACTGTGGTATGAAATCCATTGGTCCCGGTCTGTAAAGCGATATACCGGCAATTAAATCCTCTAAACAATCCGGTTTTAACTCTTTCATGAAGTTTTTCATTCCGCCACTCTCTAACTGGAATATACCTGCACATTTGCCCTGACTTATACATTCAAATACAGCCTTATCGTTATATGGTATATTATCCACCGAAAATGCAGGGTCAATCTGCTGTTCACATTTTTCAGTCTGTTGGATTACAGTTAAGTTTCTAAGACCTAAAAAGTCGAATTTTAACAGTCCCAAATGTTCCAGAGTAGGACCTTCAAACTGCGTAACCTTAACATTATCTGCTCCAACTGCAACCGGAACATACTCTCCAACATCCTTCTGACTGATAAGAACACCTGAGGCATGAACTGAAGCATGCCTTGGCAATCCTTCAAGTCTCTTTGCTTTATCTATAAGATCCCTCACTGTCTCATCAGCTTCATATAATGCCTTAAACTCAGCATTTGGCTTAATGTCCCTGTCTGCGTCACCATTCATTGCACTGTCAATCGTAACACCAACCTTCTGTGGTATCATCTTCGCAATGTTATCAACCATCGCATATGGAAGATCCATAACCCTTCCGACATCTTTAATAACGGCTCTTGCTGCCATAGTTCCAAATGTGATTATCTGGCACACACATTCTTTACCATATTTTTCTATAACATAATCAATAACCTTCTGTCTGCCTTCTGGTGCAAAGTCCACGTCAATATCGGGCATGGACACACGCTCAGGATTCAGAAATCGTTCGAATACAAGATTGTATTTAACAGGGTCAAGCGTTGTTATTCCAAGACAGTATGACACAAGACTTCCTGCCGCCGAGCCTCGTCCGGGTCCAACCGGAATATCATGTGTCTTGGCATAATTAATGTAATCCCACACAATCAGGAAATAATCGACATATCCCATTGAATAGATAACTGACAGCTCGTAAGAAAGTCTCTGGAATATATCATTCGAATCCTCTGCCCTTTTTATAACAACATCTTTTCTGTCTGCAACTATTGATGCTTTTGCCTGCTCTATAATATCTTCAATGCATACATCTGCGGTCTTGTCCGGATATCTCTTCTTTAATCCCTCATAACATAAAGCATTAAGATACACCCACGAATTCTTTCCATATGCTTCAGGCACATCAAATGCTGGCAGCTTTGTAACTCCGAATTCTATCTCAACATTACATCTTTCTGCTATCTTATGAGTGTTCTCAACTGCTTCCGGTGCGTATTTGAACAATTCCGCCATCTCTTCCTCTGACTTTAAATAGAACTGTCCACCCTCATATCGCATCCTGTTTTCATCAGAAAGCTTCTTGCCTGTCTGTATACACAATAATATATCATGTGCATCTACATCATCTGCATAGGTATAATGAACATCATTCGTACATACCAGTTCAATTCCGGTCTCATTATGCATACGCATAAGCTGTGGATTGACATAGTGCTGTTCTGCTATTCCGTGATCCTGTAATTCAAGAAAGAAATTTCCCTTTCCAAATATATCCTGAAGTTCAAGTGCAGCATCTCTTGCAGTCTCATACATGCCTCTTGACAGATATCTCTGCACCTCACCTGCAAGGCACGCACTCGTAGCAATAATTCCCTCGTGATATTCCCTTAGCACTTCCTTGTCTACTCTCGGCTTATAGTAAAAGCCTTCTGTAAACCCCTTTGAGACTATCTTCATAAGATTCTGATATCCGGTGTTATTCTCTGCCAATAATACAAGGTGATTATATTTATCCTCACTCTGTCCTGCGCCTTTATCAAACCTTGACCCCGGAGCTACATACACCTCACAGCCAAGAACAGGCTTGATTCCTGCCTTCTTAGCCGCCTCGTAAAATTCAATAACACCATACATCACACCATGGTCTGTTATTGCAAGGCTGTCCATGCCAAGTTCCTTTGCCCGTTTAGTAATCTCTTTTATCTTACTGGAGCCATCCAGCAATGAATATTCAGTATGCACATGCAAATGTGTAAAACTCATAGCATCTCCTCCCTATGTAAAAAAATATAACATATTTTCGTTTATTAATCAGCAATTTTATGATATTCTATATTTAATTATTAATGTAAGGGAGTTGTATTATGTTAATATCTGCTATTCCCGTAGGCGGGCCAATTTCAATTGAAATATCCATAGATAATGTCAGCTACGAGATGCCTTCCTCTGTTGTTGCATCCAAGAATGGCTACATTCTCATAGCGCCTTTTACATCAAAAGGTGCTGTAATAGATTTTTCTTCTTATAAGGATATTTTATTTAATCTTTATACCATAGACCCAGCAACAAAGAACCGTGTAGTCTGGAAGAATATTAACATAGAAACTATCACTTATAAATCAACCGGTTTCGCATCTGCTTACTACAAAATCTCGACCAATGTTTTTGCCAGCATTGCCTCTGAATGCGACAGAAGATTTAATCAGCGCATTTCAACCATGGCTTTGGGACATATCTCATCAGATACCACAGAAGCTGATATTCCGGTAACGTTAATTGATGTCAGTGATAAAGGACTTTCATTTTCGACCAGCAACGAACTATTATATAACTATAATAATACGTATATAACATTTTCAGATCAGGCAAACGGAAAGCAGTTTAACTTTCATTTTAAATGTTTTATCATACGCAGCCAGTTGTATGGAGAACGCTACATTTATGGATGTATTATCCCAACTCCGTCCCGTGAATATCTTACATATGTTTTTCTTAAAAAAATTGAATTCAGAATCAGTTCTGCTAAAGAACAGTCTGAACAGACCGCTCTTAAAGATGCTGCTGACGTTGCTTCACAATCTATTGAAAGCACTTCGTCAGGATATCATTCACACATATCTGAAAAGAATAAGCGTTGATATAAGGGGCATATCACAATGTGATATGCCCCTTTATTATTAATCATCTTCTTTTTCTTTAGCTGTATCATCAGATTCATTATCGTCTGAATGACTGCCAATATTCTTCCATATATCGCTTTCCGGCTCACCACTAACTGTCGATGAATAGCTTCCATCTTCATTAAATGTTACGCTTTCTGCCACTTTCTCTGATGTTGAGAATAATGAAGTATCAACCGGTTCAGGTATTCCCTTTGCCTCTCTGAATATCTTCATGAATTCCTTGCCTGTGATAGTCTCATGGTCATACAGATATCTTGCAAGCTGATCCATTACTTCTCTGTTCTCTCTTATAATCTGCTTAGCCTCTTCATAACATGACGCAATAAGCTTCTTTACCTCGTCATCAACCTCTGCCTCAGTTGCCTGTGCACAGTTCATAGATGCTCTTCCGCTAAGATATTCATCTTCAACTGTTGATAATGCAACAAGTCCGAATCTGTCTGACATACCATATCTTGTAATCATTGTCTTGGCAAGGTTAGTTGCTTTCTTGATATCATCATAAGCACCATTAGTAACTGAACCAAATACAACTTCTTCTGCAGCACGTCCACCAACAAGTGATATAAGGTCTGTCATAAGTTCATCCTTAGTCTCAAGATGCTTCTCTTCCTCTGGGAAGTTAAGCACATAACCAAGTGAACCATTAGTATGAGGTATAATAGTAATCTTCTGGACCGGATCAGAATTATTCTTGATAGCTCTTATAAGGGCATGTCCAATCTCATGGTAAGCAACAACCTGCTTTTCCTTCTTGCTAAGAACTCTTTCCTTCTTCTCCTTACCTGCTACAACTGTATCAAAAGCACCAAGAAGGTCCTTCTGGGTAACAACATTTCTTCCATTCTTAACTGCCGCAATAGCAGCTTCATTAATGATATTGGCAAGGTCTGAACCAACAAGACCGCTTGTTGCCATTGCAATCTCATCAAAATCAACTGTATCGTCCATAAGCACATCCTTAGAATGTACCTTAAGAGTCTCAATTCTTCCCTTCTTATCAGGTCTGTCAACGGTAATTCTTCTGTCGAGACGACCTGGTCTAAGTAAAGCCTTATCAAGTACTTCCGGTCTGTTAGTTGCTGCCAGAATGAATATTCCCTTAGATGAATCAAAACCATCCATCTCTGCAAGTAACTGGTTCAATGTCTGCTCACGCTCGTCATTGCCACCGCCATACTTGGAATCTCTGCTCTTACCAATAGCATCAATCTCATCAATAAATATAATACATGGAGCCTGCTTAGTTGCTTCCTTGAACAAATCTCTTACTCGTGATGCACCAACACCAACGAACATCTCTACAAAATCAGAACCTGCAAGTGAGAAGAACGGTACATCTGCCTCACCGGCTACAGCCTTAGCAAGAAGCGTCTTACCTGTTCCCGGAGGTCCTACTAAAAGTGCACCCTTAGGAAGCTTTGCACCAATCTTGGCATATTTCTCAGGGTAATGTAAGAAATCAACAATCTCTGTAAGTGATTCCTTAGCTTCATCCTGACCTGCAACATCCTTGAATGTAACACCTGTCTTTTTCTGGACATATACTTTGGCGTTGCTCTTTCCAACGCCCATTCCGCCCATCATTCCACCATTCTTAGCAATTCTTCTATATACAAATGCAAAGATTATATATATGAATAAAAATGGCAGTACATATGCAAGCAGAAATTCTACAATTGAAGAACTCGAATCCGGAATATATCCTTCAAACTCAATACCCTTTCTCTTAAGAAGTGGTACAAGAGTATCATCATTAACATACCCTGTATAATATGTGTATGAAACTCCTGCTATGCCAGACTGTTTCTCCTCTTCAACAGGTGTAATAAGAATTCTGTCCTGCTCTAATGCTACTTTCTTTACCTTATCTTCATCAATCATCTGCATGAACTGGTCGTAGCTTATCTCCTTGTAAGTTGCATTCCTAAACATATTGCTAAGAAGCGTAAGTCCGATAAATGTTACAACTGCCGCTATAATAATGAATATTATAAGGTTAACATTCTTTGGCTTCTTGTTATTATTGTTGTTATTATGATTATTGTTGCGGTTATCGTTATTATTATAACCATTGTCATAACCGTTGTTGTTATAATTATCCATACTCTTCTCCTGATATGATACTGTACTTATCTTAAGCATTTCCAAATAAGTCTGTTTTCATTATAAAGAAGGAAAAAATATAAATCAACCAAAATCTAAGTGTTTAATAAGATGTTTATATTTACTTTATATTCTTAGTTTTTTTCTTTAAACTATGGAAATTTGTAATACAGGGCTGTATAATATTGCATATTTTTTTGATTACACATTCAGATTGGAGGAAAAGATGGCTGTTAAATATGTATTTGTAACAGGTGGTGTTGTTTCCGGTTTAGGAAAAGGTATCACTGCCGCATCTTTAGGCAGACTGCTTAAAGCCCGTGGTTTTTCTGTAACCATGCAGAAGTTTGACCCTTATATTAATATTGATCCAGGTACTATGAACCCTATCCAGCACGGAGAAGTTTTCGTAACTGACGATGGTGCTGAGACAGACCTTGACCTTGGTCACTATGAAAGATTTATTGATGAGAGCCTTAATAAGAATTCTAATGTAACTACCGGTAAAGTATACTGGTCTGTATTACAGAAGGAACGCCGTGGAGATTTCGGTGGAGGCACAGTCCAGGTAATCCCTCATATTACTAATGAAATAAAGAGCCGTTTTTTCAGAGATTATTCAACTGATGAAACTAAGATTGCAATTATAGAAGTTGGTGGTACTGTTGGAGATATCGAGAGTCAGCCTTTCCTTGAGGCAATCAGACAGTTCCAGCATGAAGTCGGACATGAGAACGCAATTCTTATTCACGTAACACTTATTCCTTATCTTAAAGCATCTGGTGAGATGAAGACTAAGCCAACTCAGGCAAGTGTTAAGGAACTTCAGGGAATGGGAATCCGTCCGGATATTCTTGTGTGCCGTACCGAACATCCACTTGAGGCTGGTATCAAGGATAAGATAGCACTTTTCTGTAATGTACCTAAGTCTCATGTACTTCAGAACTTAGATGTTGAGATTCTTTATGATGCACCTCTTGCGATGGAAGAAGAACATCTTGCACAGGTAGCATGTGAATGTTTACACCTTGACTGTCCAGAACCAGACCTTGATGAATGGAGAGCGATGTGCAAGGCCTGGAAGAATCCTACTAAGAAGGTAACTGTTGCATTAGTCGGTAAATATATCCAGCTTCATGATGCTTATATCAGTGTTGTAGAAGCATTAAAGCATGGTGGTGTATATAATTCATGTGATGTAACTATCAAATGGATTGATTCAGAAACTGTAACTCCTGAAACTGCTGATGAGCTTCTCTCTGACGTATCTGGCATATTAGTTCCAGGTGGATTCGGTGACAGAGGTACAGAAGGAAAGATTGAAGCTATCCGTTATGCCAGAGAACATAATATTCCATTCTTAGGATTGTGTCTGGGAATGCAGCTTTCAATTGTTGAATTTGCAAGAAATGTTATAGGATATGACGACGCACACAGTGTTGAACTTAATCCTAACACAACTCACCCTGTTATACATCTTATGCCAGACCAGGAAGGCATTGATGATATCGGCGGTACATTAAGACTTGGTTCTTATCCTTGTGTACTTGATAAAACAAGCAAGGCTTATGAACTCTATGGCGAAGAGCTTATACATGAACGTCACAGACACAGATATGAAGTTAATAATGATTACAGAAAAGTTCTTACTGAGAATGGTATGATGCTTTCAGGAATATCTCCTGACGGAAGAATTGTTGAGATGATAGAATTAAAGAATCACCCATGGTTTATTGCCACACAGGCTCATCCAGAGTTAAAGTCAAGACCTAATCGTCCACATCCATTATTCAGAGGCTTCATAACAGCAGCACTTGAATATCAGAATAAAAACCATTAATTATATTATATATGCATAACAAAAAACATCACCTGACGAATCCGACTTTCGTATCAGGTGATGTTTTTTATTGCTTTTGCTTATAAAATTATTATTTATTAAGACCATTAAGAATCTTCTTAATTCTCTTAACTTCATCGTCTTCTAACTTCTGTGATTCACAAATAGAAGCAACCATATCAACAGCCTTTCCGTTGAACCAGAAATCAGCTTCTTCCTTTAAAAGCTGTCTTCTATATTCTTCTTCTGAACGAAGTGGATGAATGAAAGCTGCCTTTCCTTTACGGTATGTATCAACAAATCTCTTGTCCTTCAACTTACCTACGAAAGTAACAACTGTTGTTCTTGCGTAATCCTTACCATAATCGTCTCTTAACTGATCAATAAGTTCCTGTACAGGAATATCCTGTGGTGCTTCCCATATAAGCTTCATAATTAATGCTTCACATGGACTTAATTCATTAAAATGATTTCTGCTCATAAACCCTCCTTAGGCTCTTCCATAGATATACATATTCTATATTATACTGCCATTATTAATATTTTTCAACTGTATAATGAATAGTCGGATATGGATTTCACAATTGTATTACCGATAAACTGAATCCATCAACTTCCTTTTCTACAATAGTGAAATTCTGGGGAAGTCCGCACATATATGCTTTCATTTTCCCTTTCTCTAATCTATAAACTATTTTGTCCAAAATGTCAAGCACACCTTGACCTGTAGCCTTGCCATAAGCCTCTTTTAATGTCCATATTCTGAAGAATCTTTGATCACTATCGCACTCTTTAATCCATTCTGCTTCAGATATGTCAAAGAAGCGTTTTGCCAGATTCTGTCTACCTTTGCGGGCTTTTTCAATATCAATTCCTACCGGTCTGTCGCCTATCACGCATGCTACATAATTAGACGAATGTGAGATATTGAAAAAAATTTCACGATTTGACAAAAAATAAGGTTTTCCTTGCGAATTATATGCTATTTCATAATCAAAGTACTGATTATTCGCTTCAATCACAGAAATAATATCCACCTTCTCATATAGATTTTCATCTGTTTTATAATCTCTTTCTCCTGTTTTTATAGACCATTTTCCTACCGCATAATTAAGAAGTAGGCCTGCCGTCACGGTTTGCAGCTTATTTTCATACATTTTCATCTTATCAGCCTTAGTTTTCCTGTATTCCGGAATAAGCGAATAGGCCTTTTCATATAACTTTTCATCAGTTAATGCATCTGTCGTTGTCACAAATATCATCATAATCATTCACCATCTATACACTTATTGTCTGTGCATCTGCCATATAACGCTTTGAGAACACAAATACTATATCACCTGATTTAATCAAAGTATCACCATTTCTTAACACTGCTGCAAGAATAAGTCCTCTCGGAAGACTAAGCTCGCATACCTTCTTTTCATTCCAGTTGTGGTCCTTAGTTATAATAAGCTTAATAAACTTAAGTTCCTTCTCCATAAGGTAATCTGTAGACTTCTTAATAAGGCTGTACTGCTCAACGAAACCTGCAGATAAGATACCTGTTGGAATAGCGACCATTCCGACGCCAAGAAATGTAATGATAATACTGAACATTTTTCCAAGCACTGTCACAGGATAGATATCGCCGTAACCTACTGTAAGAAGTGTTGATACCGACCACCATATTCCTGAAAATGCATTCTTAAACACTTCCGGCTGTGCCTCATGCTCTAAACTGTACATGCACAGTGATGATGCTATGATAAGCATCACAATGATGAATACAGAGGATAATATCTGGTCCCTTTTTCGCCTTATTACCTCTGTTATAACATTTAACGCATCATAATATGAATTGACACGGAATATCCTTAGGATTCTTATAACCCTGAACATACGGAAAGCAACTGCTCCTGCCGGGAAGAATACAGGCAGATAATTTGGCAGGAACGATAAAAGGTCAACAATACCGCTTCCTGAGAAGATGTATTTTATTCTCGCAATACCTGTACATTTATTAGGATACAGATATTCTGCTGTCCATACACGCAGTATGTATTCAATTGTAAAGCCGATAACTGTAATCCACTCTATAACATCTAACACAGGCTGGTACGGAATTGACTGTTCAAATGTATCAAATATCGCAATGAACAGGTTGATTATAATTGCAGCAGTTATCGCAATATCAAATGTACGGCTTGCAACATCACCCACATATCCAATCTGGATAATGTCAAATATACGTTTTTTCTTATTATTCACCGTATCCCATCCTCCTACTTAAGCATATACCACGGAAGCAGCAATGCTCTTATATATTTTGCAAATGGCACATATGCCGTTATGTTAATGAATACCGGACATAATATAAGACACGCTATAAGAAGCACCGGTATTATTGAAATCATTGCATTGGCTCTCCTTACAGGTATTGCCACAAGCCATGCAAATAAAGTAACCGCTATTACATACACAACCATATGAAGTATATCTGCTGCCCCCTTAAGTTGTCCTGCCACCGCAAGTGTTAACATTGCTGATACTGCAAAAAGTACACATGATATGAATGCATACAACGGCTTTCCTGCCACACGGTACATACGAGGCAGTGTTATAAATGTTCCGGAATTCTTATCAAGATAATATTCCACGATTCCAAAAAGTCCGCCTATATATACAAGAATTATAAGTAATGCCCTTAACGGAAACTCTCCTGTCTTATCTTCAAGCTGTGTCCCATTATCCTGTACACCATCCAGCACCTTAAAATCAATTCTGAATGTGTCATCTCCGGATATGTATTCCTCGTACCCTTTTCTTATCTCTTCCTCTGCCTTTTCTGAATGCTTTTTAAATATGTCTACAGAATTAACATAATTAACTGCAACCTCAGGCGAATATGCCTTAAACATAGCAGAAAAGAATATCTCATCTGTCATTGAGCTGACAAAATCTGACCTGCATATAATAAGCTCTATAATGTCTCTGTAGCTGCCACTGTCAAGCTTATCCTTAAGCCCGGTACCAACTACATAGCCACACTCTGTGTATTTATTCATTATATCCTGCTCAAGCTTTTCCTGCGATTCTGCTTCGTAGAATTGAACTGAATAATCGCCATTTACAAGATAATCTCTTGTCATTATGGCAATCTTATCGTCATCTTCAAGCACTATTCCAACCCTTACAGGCTCTTTCTCCTTAAAAGACGCTGTATTCGTAATTATTAACGCTGCAACAGGCATTGCAATAAGCACCACGACAATCACAGGATTCTTTAACTGCCTTTTAACAAGCAGATACAGCCAGTATAACAATCTCTTCATTATCTGTCTCTCCTTATCTTAACCGCCAATGCTCCTGCTGCCTGAAATATAATTATCCACATAACATTTGTCATAATGGTACTGATATCCACAGTTCCCTTGATTATCTGACATGCAAGTGTGAATAAGCCGTTAGTCGGAAGATACATGCCAATAACCCTCACACCCGGCGCAAGAAATGCTGATGAAACAATACATCCGGATGCATACATGCACGCCATTCCAAGGATACACACCGTAATAACTGAATACACCGTGTCGTCAACTACTGAGAATATACAGTTTATAAATGAAACTGCCGCATACACAAGCACCACAATCCCCAGTATGGAAGCAATGAATTCTCCAACTGTCGAAACTGCCAGAACTCCTGATATTGCAGGCACCCCCAGCCTCATTACATTAATTATAATAAAAAGCACTTCAAATATCATTATATACACAATGCCAACTCCGGTAGTTCTTGCAATTCCGGTATCAAATGCTGATATTCCCGCACCTTTAAGGCTCTTTGCAAGCGACCTGCTCTCCCCCTTCATATTGCCGGCACATGTTATTGTGCTAAGTAAAAGCAGCATCACAATTGCTGTGCATACATAAAACTGTACTGTACTCAAGCCTTCTTTAACCGATATATCTCTTGTCTTAAAGTATATGCTTCTGTTAAGTGCATACGAAAGATATATGTCATTAAGCTCATTCTCATGTGTACCCCGCAAGCCCCTGTAATTCTTAAGCACACCATTGAACAAATCGTCAAATGTATATATCCCCGCCTCTGCAGTTGCAAGGTCAGAGCCTCCTGCCCTCACCATCTCACGGAATATCATCGAAGTATTATTAACACCCTCTGACTGACACACAACCTCAACAGGTGTATTCTCGCCCGACATAATATCACTTATCATATTCTCTGGCACAATAATAGCCATAACATAATAATTATTTCTTAATCCATCTATAGCCTGCTGTCTGTCAGTATATTCAAATGTACAGACATTCTTAATTGTGTCTATCTCGCTGACATAATTGAATGCCATCTTAATATATCGAAACTCCTTATTATTATCTGCCGAATCAGAGTTTTCTGTGTCATCATAATCAGGATACACAACAGCAACCTTCATCCTCATGTCGCTGTCCTGTGCCGTTGCAATGCCTATGCATGTACTTATTGCAATAACAAGCACTGCCGTCACTATCGTACCCAGAATTATCTTCGGTATAGATAAAAATGCGGATTTAATCTGCAATTTTAATAATTCCAGTTTCCTTCTCATCTAATCCCCCAATTAAATCTATCTGTGAATAATCTCTAAAAGCTCATTGCCGGTAACCGGATGGTCAAGTTCATTAAGCTTACCATTCTTTAAAAGATACATTCTGTCAGCAAGCTTTAATTCACCTTCTTCGTGGCTTGTTATGATGACTGTACCTCCGCTTTTCGTGTAAGCAGACAGATAATTCATAATATCCTGTTTACACACAATATCTAATGAAGCTCCCGGCTCATCTAATATAAGTACGGGTGGATTCTTAGCCAGTGCACAGCATATGCTTAAGCGCTTCTTCATGCCTCCTGACAGCTTATCAACACGTTTGTCAAGATATTCTGACACTCCTAACACTGCAGGAACACCGCCCTGTAAGTCTGCGTCCATGTTTCTTCCTGTATCACAGTACCAGAATTTAAGATTATCCCTTGCCGACAGCTTCTCCATAAGTGGATTCTCCTGCGGCACAAAACCAATATATTTCTGAAACATCTTCACATCTGCAAATGCATCTGTGCCATCTATCTTAAGACTTCCTCCATCTGCCTTAAGACTTCCTGCCAGTATCTCCAGAAGAGTAGATTTGCCACAGCCGTTGGCACCGACTATGGCAATATACTCTCCGCTGGCAGCATGAAACGAAGCGCCGTTAAGCACTATCGTTTTCCTGCCATATGATTTTCTAATATTTTCCACCTCTATAAACATACATATATCTCCACATTAATTCTGGGCTGCTGTATCAAACTGGCTGTAATACAGCTTGTGATAGAATCCGTTCTTAGCCAGTAATTCTTCATGATTACCCTGCTCTATAATATGTCCGTCTTTCATAACAAGAATAACATCCGCAGACTGGATAGTTGAAAGTCTGTGGGCTACAATAAAGCTTGTTCTTCCCTCCATCAGCTTTGCAAATGCATTCTGTATCTTTATCTCTGTTCTTGTATCAATAGAAGATGTAGCCTCATCAAGAATAAGCATTGGCGGCTTTGCAAGCATAATTCTTGTTATACATAAAAGCTGCTTCTGTCCCTGTGAAAGGCTTCCACCATCCTCGCCTATAACTGTGTCGAATCCGTTAGACATTCTCTTGATGAATCCATATGAATGTGCTGCCTTGGCTGCTGCAATAATCTCTTCCTCTGTAGCATCAGGCTTACCCATTACGATATTCTCTCTTATAGTTCCTGACTTAAGCCATGTCTCCTGAAGAACCATACCAAAACCCTGTCTTAAAGACTTTCTGGTCATCTGTCTTATATCAGTTCCTGATACATCAATGCTTCCACTGTTAACATCATAGAATCTCATAAGAAGATTAATAACTGTTGTTTTACCACAGCCTGTAGGTCCTACAATCGCAATTCTCTGTCCCTTCTTGACATGAAGATTGAAGCCCTCAATAAGCTTCTTATCTGGCACATAAGAGAAGCACACATCATTAAGGTCAACTGTTCCGTCAACCTCCTCGACAACCTTAGCGTCTGGGGCGTCAGGAATTTCAGGTTCTTCTTCAATAAGTTCAAATATTCTGGCTGCGCAGGCAAGTGCGTTCTGAAGCTCAGTGACAACGCCTGATATCTCGTTAAATGGCTTAGTATACTGGTTAGCATAACTTAAGAAGCTTGATAACTGACCGACTGTTATACCGCCATTGATAGCCGAAAATGCACCAACAATCGCAACACTCGCATATACAAGACTGTTTACGAATCTTGTTGAAGGATTAGTTATAGATGAGAAGAAGATTGCCTTTAAGGAATACTTCTGAAGTCTTTCATTAATCTCATCAAATTTTCTTACCGCCTCATCTTCATATCCGTAAGCCTTAACTACCTTCTGTCCGCCAATCATTTCATCAATAAGTGCTGTCTGCTCACCTCTTGTCTCAGACTGGAGTTTGAACATGCTGAAGGTCTTCTTGGCAATAAAGCTTGCAACTAAAAACGAAAGTGGCGTGATAACAACAACAGCAAGTGTAATCTTAGCATTGATTGTAATCATAAATATAAGTGTTCCAAGTATAGTCATGACACCTGTAAAGAACTGTGTGAATCCCATAAGCAGACCATCTGCAAACTGGTCAACATCAGCTATTACACGGCTCACAATCTCACCATATGAATGTCCGTCAATGTACTTGAGTGGAAGCACCTGAATTTTTTCTATAGCCTCATTTCTTATATCTCTTGTTACTTCATATGTGATTCTGTTGTTACATATGTTCATAAGCCACTGTGAAAGTGCTGTAATTCCAACAAATATACCAATTCTTATAAGTATATTCACAATCTTTGCAAAATCCACATTATTCACACCGATAATGCAGTCAATTCCACGGCCTACAAGAATTGGTACATAAAGTGTAGTTGCAACAGTTACTGCTGCCATAATAAGCGATAGTATTATAAAAAAGCTGTGCTTCTTAATTCTTTTAAGGAGTTTTACAAATGTTGATTTATTCTTCTTCATTATGCTACACCCCCTTCTGAATCTGCTTTCTTAAACTGTGATTCATATATCTCTTTATAAACCTCACAATTTGCAAGAAGCTCGTCATGTGTTCCCATTCCTGCAACCTGTCCGTCATCTAATACGATAATGAGATCAGCATACATAAGTGATGCCGCTCTCTGTGAAACTATGAACACAGTAGGAGAATTGTTCATTCCCCTTATAGCTTTTCGAAGTGCTGCATCAGTTGCAAAATCAAGAGCTGATGCACTGTCATCAAGAATAAGCACATCCGGCTTTCTTACGATTGCTCTTGCAATAGTAAGTCTCTGTCTCTGGCCACCTGAAAGGTTCTTACCTCCCTGCTCTATAACATAATCCAGACGTCCCTGCTTAGAATCTACGAATTCCTTAGACTGTGAAATCTCAAGTGCTTCATCTATCTGCTCATCAGTAGCGCCCTTCTTTCCCATCCACATATTCTCTCTTATAGTACCTTTAAAAAGTACTGCTTTCTGCATGACGATACCGACCTTATTTCTTAAAGCCTCAATATCATAATCTTTAACATTTACACCATCAACAAGTACTTCACCCTGTGTAGCGTCATACAGTCTCGGGATAAGATTAACAAGACTGGATTTACCTGAACCTGTGCCACCTATAACACCGATTGTCTGACCTTTCATAGCCTTGAAATTAATTCCTTCAACTGAAGGTGCACCTGAACCACTGTATGTAAGTGAAACATTCTTAAATTCAACACCTGGCTGTTCTTCCTTAGCTACAGCTTCCTTAACGCTGCCATCTGCCATTCCAGATGTTACATCGAATACAGACTCAATTCTTCCTGCACATGCAAGTGCCTTAGTTATTGTAATGATAAGATTGGCAAGCTTGATAAGTTCAACTAATATCTGTGACATATAATTGTAAAGTGCAACGACCTGTCCCTGTGTAAGCGCACCGGCGTTAACTCTTACTCCACCAATCCATATAAGTGCAATTATTGATACATTTACAACAACATAAGTAAGCGGATTCATAAGTCCTGATATCTTACCAACATATTTCTGTAATCTGTTAAGGCTTTCGTTATCGTTTTTGAAACGCTTAATCTCATCCTGTTCCTTATTGAATGCTCTGATAACTCTCACACCGGTAAGGTTCTCTCTTGTTATTCCAAGAATCTTATCAAGTCCTGACTGTACATTTTTGTACATAGGTCTTGTTGCAAGCATGATACCGAATACGATAAGTGCAAGTACCGGGATTGCCGCAACGAATACAAGTGCTGCCTTCACATCAATAGTAAATGCCATAATCATCGCACCAAATACAATAAATGGTGAACGAAGGAACAGTCGCAGTACCATGTTGATACCATTCTGTACCTGATTAATATCACTTGTCATTCTTGTTACAAGTGTCGATGTACCAAGTGTATCCATCTCTGTGAATGAGAATGTCTGGATATGTGCAAATAAACTGTGTCTCATTCCTGTTGCTGCACCAACTGCAGCCTTGGCACTGAAATACTGTGCTGTGATGGCACATACAAGTCCTATGATTGCAAGAAGTATAAGCATAAAACACATCTGCATAATGTATCCCTTGTCTGCATTAACAATACCCTTATCGATAACTGATGATACTACCAACGGCACAAACAGCTCAAATATTGCTTCGAGCATCTTAAAAAGCGGTGCCAGAACACATTCCTTTTTGTAATCCTTAAGGAATCTCATAATCATTTTCATAAGAAAACTTCCTCCATTAATTCAGTGACACTAAAGCGTCCATAAGAAACTTATATGAATAACATCTCTTCATGCCAAAGTACTCTCTATAAATTTCATAATTGTAATATGAATGTTCAAACTGTCTTGAATACAAATGTGCTATATCAACGCGCATTGTAAAATCTGGCATACAGCCGGACGCCTGATTAGCTGCTGCCATAATGTCCACTGCAAGTATGCCTATAACCGCATTCTTTGCTTTAAGCAGGATATCGTAATCATTCACTGCATCAAGCATGTATCTATACACATAGTACATTGCAAGCTGCTCATATTCATGTGCAAATGCTTCACTTCCCGCATGGTAAGTTTTCATTACCGCTGCAAGCCCAGAATCATCCGTCAGCCCGTCTAGGAACCGTCTTACTCTCGCCACATGAATATTCCAGTCAGGATTGATTACCTCCATTCCTTTAAAGTCATCAAAGAAATGTCTCAATCCCTTTATCAGCCTTTTGCCATGCAGCTTCTCATCCCGGCTTTTTAGTCTGTCAAGCAGCTCCTCTCTGTAATCAGCTCCACAGAACCGCTTTGCAACACCAGCTATAAGCTCGTCCCTTTCAGCATCAAGATGCTTCTGGATACGCTTTGCATAATCAAGATAGAGCATCAGTCTCTCAAATATACTTATATCCCTGTCTGATATTATTCCAAAAGCCACTATTCTTGCCTGCCGAAGATGCATATATGTATATGCATCTATATCATTAGGCTCCAGCGTAAGACTGTTATCCTCAACCGTATCAAATGTAAGTTCATCTTTATAAGAAAACATCAGCTCACCAGCCGTCTTACACGAAGGGGCTATGCCAATTTCTCTTATATTGCCATAATCGTTAATAAATCTTGGAAACTCTGCACATGTTTCACACAGCTTATCCTCTCCAAGTTCTATATATAAATCGCACAGATTATCATCATTAAGAAAAGGACATCGTCCTCCTTCTTTCAGTGTAAATGTACATTCTCCGTCCTGAGATGGTACCATTACACTCTTCAGGCGCTTTCCAAAAGCACCTTTAACTGTTTTATAATATTTGTAAGAATTCTTATCAACATCGACATCCCACCCGGCACAGCATGTATCTGTACAGGCTCCCGCAATGCATCTGAAATCCTTATAATAATGTGGTGTCATTACCTTCATTTTATTATCTCCCGCATATAAACCGGCATGTTAAGTGCATCTGTTAACTACGCAAAAATTGTCTGCCACACCTTATTAGTGCAGCAGACACATTTACATGTACATATTATTATAATTACTGTTCTTTTTCTTGTCTACAATATACTTATACACTGTGACACACGCAAGAATAATCATAAGCCCCTCTGCTGCCATGTATGTATAGAACAGATATGGCTGTCTTAACGCTGACACAAGAAGCGGTGAGCTGACTGCAAAATCATACATTCCCGTATCACCTATATATTTAGACATAACAACCGTACTCATGATTGTTATATTAGGAAAAGACATATTACCAAGCACAAGTGCCACAATCAGCACCGTATTGCGTATCAGAAAAAATGTCCTGCTCACCTTAGCTTTACTAAGACAGCTCATAACAATGCCTCCAATTATACATACAAGAAATAAAAGAAACATCATATACATCTCAGAGGCTGCAAATGCAGACACTTCTGTTGTCGCAGTCTCATATCCTGTAAGCAGTGCAAAGAACCCAAATATAGAGCGGCCACCCATAATACATGCCGCCACAACAAATAATAATAGTAAAAAATTCCTTCTGTTTAGCTTCCTGTTATCCATAATTCCTCCATTTGCATTATTATCGCAATTATGGAGACAGATTTCAATAAATATTTTCGCAAACTTCATATTTTATTGTCACCCGCCTCCACTCACCCCTCAGGCACGCACTGGTCCGCAGGGGTTGGAACGATTCGTTAGAATTGCGTTAATTTATCAGGTGGTGCTTTTGGCTTAATGTTTGTGTCCATTCGCAGATGAACATTTCTGGCATTATGTCCGCCTGTGGCATACGCCCTCAAGGATTGCTGCACTTAGTGGGAGTAAATGCCGCTATCTACAAAGCTTATTACGGTGTGCTAAATCAAACGTGCTCCGCTTGAACGTGCTTTAGCACACCGCCCTTATGTATATAGCGGCATTAACTCCCACACAGTTCGCAATATATCGGGCGTAGGTCACAGGCGGACATAATGACGGAAGTGTACAGATGTCGAATGAACACAAACAATAGAAAAAGCCAAAAGCACCACCTGCTAAATTAGCAATTCTTAACGTGTTCCAGACCCCTGTGGACCAGTGCATGCCTGAGGGGTGGGTGGAGGCGGGTGGCTTATTAATATAAAGTTTGTGTCTATATAAACTTACTCCGCCACTTAATTGCCTCATCCCTATACGCAATTGCCGTCTCCATAAGTTCATTATACTGTGCCTTTACACTTTCTATTGTTGCCTCAAGCTGGCTTATTGTCTGTATTGCCTGTCTGTTTTCCTGCATATATGTATTAAGCTGGTTTTCGTACTCTGATATTTTCTGTTCATTCTACATCAGCATGTCTGTATCCTGACATTTAATGAATTTCCCATCTGATGTTATTTCGTAGAAACTGTCTACATACAAAAATGCTTTTCCCTGCATTCCAAACACTTCATACATATCAACATTTTCACAATCAACAGGAATATTAAGACTGTCACCTTCTTCCAGTGGGTAGACAGCTCGCAGCGACAGTCTGTCCGTAAGCGGGTTTGTCACCATATAAAACAGCATTAACCTGTCTTTATTTACTACAAGCTGTGGACAGTGCATATCTGGGTTCTCGCTGCTTTTCACACGAAAAAGTGCTTCGTTGTTCATCACATTTTTAACAAGAATATCTCCGTTCTGGTTCTGATATGCATAATATATTGTGTCTCCCAACACTACATCTGAAAGTCCGTCCAAAAAGTCTGACACAAGCATTATCGGGCGTTCTATACCGTCTATGTACGCCGTTCTCAAAAATATATATCGTGATATGCTATAGATTATAAGCCGTCTGTCACTGCCTGCCGTGTATACATTTGCCATAAAAGGACACTCCCGTTTTTATATTATTATATGGTCACGCGAATGTAGATAGAACATATAATGTAGTAAAGAAACGAAGAAGGAAAAGATAATGGCTAAATGTAAATGCAGCAAATGTGGTTCTACCCGCATTGTAAGCAATATCGTGCAGAACATGCCTAATGGCTGCTTTGATGTATGCACGAACCCGATATGCGGTTCCCCCGATGAACTCAGTATTCTTGCCCCTCTTATCTATGATGAGATAGGTATTAATCTGTGTACCACATTCGCTGTCGGCACAGATATTTCAACGACTTATCCAACAGCTACCAACGCATCAGTCAGTGTTATAGATATAGCCTACACTTATGGTGATGAAAATGTTGAAATCACCCAGATAGCCGGAAGGCCTAACTGCTACTCTGTGAAACTTGCCAACCTTACTGTAACATTTGCAATAACGCTTTATGATGAGTCATGCAGAGCATTAGCAACTCTTACCCCAACGGCAGTCTACCTTCCTAACTCAACTACTGCTGCAACTTATGATGAAGATACCAATCCGACATCTGTCACCCTTGAAATATTCGCTCCTTACGGAGTTTCCTACAACTCGAATAACGCAACTCCACCTGTTTATACGCCTGCACTTAACAGTATAGGTTTCTTGTCATCTGCCAATGTTGTAACCCAGGGACTCAACCTTTATGCAATACCTAAGCTTTTAGGTCTTGATACTACAGATGACGAGGTTACTGTAGGTCTCACTCTCATCTTACAGAGCCTTTACTTCTGTGGATACCGCGTAACAAGTGCCGGCAGAATCTCAACGCCTAAGGGAAGCATTGTTTCCGGTGAAGAATCTGACTGCATCAAGTTTGTTTGCGGAAACCTCTTAGACAGAGCCATCAAGCCTCTCGATTTAAGTCCACCTTCATGCGAAGGTAACTTAAAAAAAGACTGCAAGAAGCCTTGCATGAATGACTGCACCGACACTCTTAATACTAACAGCACAGCCTGCCAGAGCGCATGTAATAATGGCAATAACAGCCAGACTTCCTCTGGTGCATGCACCGGACCTTGCAATGGCATATGCAGCAAGACTAACTAATAACCTCAATCTGTGGGAACAGACGCCTGCCTGGCGGCTGTTTCCATGTACATATTTTCTTCTTTTGGACTTCTGCGCGCCTTTCCTCCGCTTCAACGTCCAATCCACCGCTCTTTCTTGCTCCTTTTGGACTTCCTCCGTGCATTCCTCTGCTTCAACGTCCAATCCACCACTCAATTTCTTCCCTTTTGGACTTTTGCTTGCCTTTCCACTACTTCAACGTCCAATCCCAATCTATACGCTCACATTTTCTTCCATCGCAAATATTTTAATTGCTAATTTCCCTACTATGTGTGTATAATTAATGAAATATATTATATTAAACTGTTGTATACACAGTCGTAAAGTGAATATATTTAGCTGTGGATGCTCTTCGGAGTAGCCGGCACTTGGTAAACCGCAAGCGGCTTTTGAAGAAAGCCTAATTGCGGTGAACTTAGTGTCCGTTACTAGCGACAAGAAGCGAAAGCGTGCTCCACAGCTAAATATATTCACTTTGCAGCGTCCGTATACACCACAGTTCGCATGGAAAGGAGTTACTAATGAATTTTAAAAAGTACAGGTCGAGATTCCTTTTGGTTTTTGCGACCCTCACTCTCTTGTTCTCTTCTGTTCTTCTTACTTCATGTCAGGGCAAGAAGATTAAGAACACTGTATTTTCTGTAGATGATCTTGCAGGCAAGACTATTGGTGTTCAGTTAGGAACAACTGGTGATACTCTCGTAAGTGATTACGAAACTGACGGTTCTGGCACAACAGTATCAAGATACAACAAAGGTTCTGATGCTATACAGGCTTTAAAGCAGGGTAAAGCTGATGCTGTTGTTATTGATGAACAGCCTGCTTTAGCATTTGTTAAAGCTAATCCAGACCTTACAATTCTTGAAGAAGAATTTGCAAATGAGGATTATGCCATCTGTGTTGCTAAGGGCAATTCCCTTACTGCAAAGCTCAATGAGGCTATTGAAGTACTTATGGCAGATGGAACTATCCAGAAGCTTATTGACGATTATGTTGGCGATAATGCTACATTTTCTGGTTACAAATCACCAGACGGTATAAGCCGTACTAATGGAACTCTTGTTATGGCTACAAATGCTTATTTCAAGCCATACGAGTACTATGAAGGGGGTTCTATTATTGGTATTGACGCTGATATTGCACAGGCTATTGCTGATTACCTCGGAATGAATTTAAAAATTGAGGATATGGAATTTGATTCAATTATCACTGCCGTATCTTCTGGTAAAGCTGATTTCGGTATGGCTGGTATGACAGTTACTGATGAGCGTAAGAAAAATATCGATTTCACAACTACTTATACAACTTCTAAGCAGGTTATTATTGTCCGTGACGACAATGCTTCTGCATCAGGCATGAGTTTTGCTGAGAAGTTCAAGACAGACTTCATCAAAGAAGCAAGATACACTTATCTTCTAAAGGGTCTGTTAAACACAGTAATTATTGCATTCTTTGCAGCACTTATGGGTGTTGTTATTGGTTTCCTTATTGCAGTTGTCCGTTCTAACCATGATAAGACAGGACACATGAAGATTCTTAACTTCATTTGCAACATTTATCTTACTGTAATCAGAGGAACACCAACTATGGTACAGCTGCTTATTATCTACTATGTAATATTCAGTTCTGTACATATTGACAAGCTTATTGTTGCGATACTTGCATTTGGTATCAACTCAGGTGCTTATGTTGCCGAAATATTCCGTTCAGGTATTATGTCTATTGATAACGGACAGTTTGAAGCAGCACGAAGCCTTGGTCTTTCTTATAAAACAACTATGATAAGTGTTATTCTTCCTCAGGCATTCAAGAATGTTCTCCCAGCACTTGCTAATGAGTTCATTGTTCTGTTAAAGGAAACATCTATCAGCGGTTATATCGGTCTTAACGACCTTACAAGAGGCGGCGATATTATCCGAAGCATAACTTATGATCCAATGCTTCCACTTATTGGTGTTGCCATCATCTACCTTGTAATGGTTATGGGACTTTCACAGCTTGTTAAGAAACTTGAGAGGAGGTTAAGAAACAATGAGCGATAATACTAACGAAATCATACTTGAAGTTAAGGATTTGAAGAAATCTTTTGGCGACCATGTTGTATTAGAATCAATCAATACAACAGTCCGCAAAGGAGAGGTTATTGCAATTATCGGACCATCTGGCTGCGGTAAATCAACATTTTTGCGTTCACTTAACCTTCTTGAAACTCCTACAGAAGGTCATGTATTATTCCATGAGCAGGATCTTACAGATAAGAGTGTAAATGTGGATGAATTAAGAGAGAAGATTGGAATGGTGTTCCAGCATTTTAACCTTTTCCCTAATATGACTATAAGAAGAAACATAACTCTTGCTCCTACTAAGCTGGGACTTATGAGTAAGGAAGAAGCTGATAAGAAAGCTGATGAGCTTCTTGCAAGAGTGGGACTTTCTGACAAAGCCGATGCTTATCCTAACCAGTTAAGTGGTGGTCAGAAGCAGCGAGTTGCTATTGCAAGAGCACTCGCAATGAATCCTGAGATAATGCTTTTCGACGAGCCGACATCCGCACTTGATCCTGAAATGGTTGGTGAGGTTCTCGCAATAATGAAGGAACTTGCTGCATCAGGAATGACAATGATTGTCGTAACTCATGAGATGGGATTTGCAAAAGAAGTTGCCAACAGATGCATGTTCTTCTATGATGGAGTCATCAATGAAGAGGGGGCTCCGGAAGAATTCTTTGGCAATCCTAAGAGTGAGCGATTGAAGGATTTCTTGTCGAAGGTGCTTTAATTAGTACAAAGGTGGGCATTGAGATAGGGAGATGTTATACAAGCCCTCATGGATGCCTGCACCTAGTGTAAGTAAATGCCGTCATATACAATGTCTTTTAGCTGTGTAAAAATCAAACGCGCTTCGCTTGAACGAGATTTTTACACAGCACTTTTTGTATATAACGGCATTAACTTACACACGGTTCGGCATAAATCGGTCTTGCATAACATCTCCCAATCTCAAAGCCACCACCCCGCTACTAGGCAGCCAAGCCTTCCACGGCTGGTGCAAACGTATCTTATCAACAGAGGACATCACGCACTTCACCAGCCCCACTCAGAATGCAATGCCGCAGGCGAGCATTTGTCCGGAGGCTGACTACTTGGTGAAGAAGAAGTCAGCCGTACAGTATGCTGTGGGATAGGTGTGTGGTGTCCTTAGGTGTATGCCCGAATATTCTTATGTCGTGTGAAAGTTAATGCCGCAATCTGCTAAAGGTTGGGACTTGTAATCTCGTTCAAGCGAAGCGCGTTTGATTACAAGTCCCATTATAAACTTAGCAGGTTGCGGCATTTAGTTTCACTAGACATAAGTATCCTGAGGGCAGATGCCTAAGGACATCTCACACACACCACAGCACACTGTACGGTGTCCGGCCTATCAAGCCTCCTTCGAGTAGTCAACCTTCAAAAGACACAGCCCCTTCGCCGGCGCAGTTGCACCTGCAAGACTTCTGTTTCGTGCCTCTAAAAGTTCATACATACTCTCTGGTGTTCTCTTTCCCTGTCCAACTTCAAGAAGTGTACCACTTAATATTCTTACCATATACTGTAGGAATCCACTTCCATGATATGTAAGATTAAGGAACGAGCCCTTTAAAGAAACATCTATTGAATATATCTCACGGACTGTCGATTTCTTCATCTTGGGATTACCACAAAATGATGCAAAATCATGTTCTCCAGTAAGTATGTCTGCTGCCCTCTTCATGGCTTCAACATCCAGCTTACCCTCAATTATGTTGACATATTTTCTGTTAAATACAGGCTTCTTATCCCCAACATAACATGTATAGCAATAAGTTTTCCCCTGCGCATTGTAACGGCTGTGGAATCTGTCAGATGCAACACGGACCTCCTGCACACAGATATCTTCTGGAAGATATCTGTTCATATAATCGCATATCTCATCTTCCTTCATCTTAGTTTCCATATGTACATTGGCAACCATTCCTTTTGCATGCACTCCGGCATCTGTTCTTCCTGCACCTATAACCTCAACATCAGTTCCTGTCATGGCAGAAAGCACTGATTCTAACTTGCCCTGAATTGTCATATCTGTAGTTGGCTGATGTTCCCAACCATAATACCTTGTACCATCATAAGTTATTATCATCTTATAATTCTTCATTCATATCTCCCATTCATTCTTCTGATTTGAACCCACATAATTTCATACAATTAACATCTGTAATCTCATCTCGCAAAATACTGTCCATAAACACTTTTATATCATCTTGCCAGATTCTGCTTCATTCCATCAAGGAAATCATATATCTCATCCATAAATACCTTACCATAACGCTCATATTTATTTTCGCCGACACCGCTTACTGACAACATTTCTTCTTCACTGAATGGTACTTTAATACACATGTCTATAAGCGTCCTGTCTGAAAATATTACATATGGCGGAACGCCTACTGAAACAGCTATCTGTTTTCTTAACTCACGCAGTCTGTTAAACAACATAACACCTCTGTCATTAAGTGCATCCTCCGGCTTCTTTGACTTGGGCGTTGCATATGCTGACTTTGCAGCAGCGGCAGAACGCTTCATTCTGTCTGCCACCATTGCAGCATTCCTTGATACAGGTGCACTGAAACGGTTTCCCGGATACATATAAGCCTCATCTGCTTCCCGTTCTGCCTCATCAATAACGCAGTTAGAACAGTTATGGCAGTTGTATCTTCCACCCTCTGGATTGTCTGGTCTTTCTCCAAAATATTTAAGTATATACTCTCTTAAACAGCCTGTTGTCTTGCAGTAATCGACCATTGCATTAAGCCTTCTTTTATCAAGAATCATAAGACGTGCCTGTTCTTCTGCATCCATATCAGGATTAGGCTCTCTATGTTCTATGAAAAACTTATTTATCATAATATCCTGCGGAGAATACAGCAATACGCATTCTGAATCCTCTCCATCTCTTCCGGCACGTCCTGCCTCCTGATAATAATTCTCTATGCACTGTGGCATATTATAATGAATTACGAATCTTACATTGGACTTGTCTATTCCCATTCCAAATGCGTTGGTTGCCACAACAACAGGCTTGATATCATATATAAATGAATCCTGATTCTCTTTTCTCTCTTCTGCCGAAAGCCCAGCGTGATACTTAGTTACAGATAGTCCGTTGGCATTAAGCATGTCATAGACTTTCTCAACATTTTTCCTTGTAGCACAATATATAATTCCGCTGTCCTGTCTGTGACTTACAAGATAATCAAGTATATAAGAATCCTTGTCCTTGATATGCTTTACCTTGAATGTCAGATTACTTCTGTCAAATCCAGTAGTGAGTATAACCGGTCTTTCAAGAGAAAGAATCTGCAGAATATCGTCCCTTACCTTACTTGTTGCTGTAGCTGTAAATGCGCTTATTATCGGGCGTCTTGCCAGCTTCTTCACAAATGACAATATATTCAGGTAGCTTGGTCTGAAATCCTGTCCCCACTGTGATATACAGTGTGCCTCGTCCACGGTAATCATTGATATCTCTACATGTGTGGCAAAATCAAGAAAGCCCCAGGTTTCCAGCCTTTCAGGTGCAACATATATAATTTTATACCGTCCCTGCTTTGCAAATGCGAGTGCCTTAGTTATCTGATTATCTGTCAGTGAACTATTAATATAAGCAGCATGTACACCAGCCTGATTAAGTGCCCCAACCTGATCCTTCATAAGCGATATAAGCGGCGACACAACAAGAGTAATGCCGGACATTAACAATGCCGGCACCTGATAACATAATGATTTTCCCGCACCTGTAGGCATAATTCCTAACACATCCTGCCCTGCAAGAATAGCATCAACTAACTTTTCCTGACCCGGACGAAATGAATCATACCCAAAATAATGCTTTAAAATTCCGTATTTATCCATATATTACTCTCTTTTCAATCTTCTCTTACTCTCATACATTCTCTTATCTGCTCTGCTTCTTGTATCTTCAAAGTTCTTATCTGTCTTTATATCATATTCAGCATAACCACATGCAATCTGCACATTAAGGTCTTTGATTCCAAGTTCTTCTTCAGTATACTTTTCAAGTTCCCTTAGCTGCTTTACATGTCTTCCAATATCAAAGCTTTTTTGCTTCTGATTAATTACAGTACAGAATTCATCCCCACCTATACGATAACATTTACCATGTCTGCCAAATATCTCTTTAATAATTCTGGCTGATGCCTGTATATAGGCATCTCCTGCTGCATGCCCCAGATTATCATTACACCACTTAAGGTTATTAAGGTCAAATGTCACTATAGAATACCCTTCATAATCAGAAGTTTCCTGTTCCCACTCCTCAAATGCAGAGCGATTATAAACCCCTGTCATAGTATCAGTTACAGCCATCTCTTTGTAGAAATCCACCTTCTGGCCTTCTTTAATCTTCTCAAATGCTTCTGATATGCTCTCATAACCAAGCACAATAATAAATATAAGAATACCCAGTTTTCCTATAAGATCTGTCTGCTGCATTCCCTTATAATATGCAATAAGATCAACAATCATAGAAATTCCAAGTGCAGCCGCACCTACAATATTAGCCTTTACTTTCCTGTCAAAGCCTTTAACCCATACTCTTTTAATAAGAACTGTCCAGAAATATACAAGTGACATAGCAAGCATCATATGTATAATGTACACGCTGTTCTTAAACTCCCACACACCTGTCATATGACATACAAGCAGTATTACAGCTGTTGCAGCATATATGGCGCATAAGATATTATTCAGAGCACTTTTCCCTATCTGGAAAAAATTCTTCTCTGCCTGCATAAAAGGAATAGGCATCATCATAAGCAGTATATACCCTATCAGTGAACCTATCTTCCTGTTCTCCACAAGAATTGTTGCAATATCAGTCTCATTAAGAGCCCATGCACCTATAATCATTGCAAATATACCAAAATAAAACAGTGCTTGTGTCTGTGCAATCTTCTTTCTGCAGAAAATCCATAATACAATCATAGCAAATCCAACTATTATTATAAACGAACTAAGTACTGCTGATGGCAGCGATTTCGCAATAAGCTCTTTTATAAGTTTTGTCTCGTCACCATATTCAAATGTTGTTCCTCTTATCTTATGACCAGCATATACATTAGTAAGCCTTACGATTATATCTGTTGTATATGGTGGAATGTTCACAATCGTATAATTAGTTCCAGTGGTTGTTCCATATACAGACCTATGTGCTTTTATATAATATATAAGTCTTCCACCTGCATATACTTCCACTTCCTGATGCCTGCTTACAAATGCCAGTGCATTATTATTTCCTGCACTTGCTCTAATCTTCACATGATATTCAATTGTGTCATCTCCAATATATCTTGTATCCTCTGGTTTAACTACGACACTCGTTCTTTTATCTGCCGGTGTCACCTTATCTACAGTGCTGAATATAAATCCTGAAGCCATAAAAAGCAGAAATCCTAATAAAAATATACAGTAAAAAATCCTGTTAACTAATTTAATTCTTTTCATAAAAAAAGCCTTTCAGCCGTACTATAGTGTTATCCGTAATAAATCTAACCCTATAATACAGTAGAATGGCTTTATTTTCAAATGATTTTTTGTTGTTCTGTATTTTGTACACTATTCGCAAAGTTTTAAAACTGAATAGCACTACAAGTTACTATTATATACTTTTAGCAAGTTCCGTTGGATTCTCTGAAAACTTCAAAGCTACATCCCTTGAAATAACTCTTGTCTTAACAAGATTAGCAAGCGAATAGTTCATTGTGTGCATACCTGTCTGCATATTTGACTGAAGAACGGTCTGAATCTGATTAGTCTTCTTCTCTTTAATAAGATTAGATACTGCTGTATTATTAAGCATAATCTCTGTTGCAGCAATTCGTCCTTCCTGCTCTGCACGAGGTACAAGTGTCTGTGTTACAACTCCAGTTAATACAGATGCAATCTGTATTATAAGTGCAGACTGCGCCTCAATAGGGCATGCACTGATTATACGCTCAACTGTCTGTGTAGCGCTTCTTGTATGAAGTGTTGATAATACAAGATGTCCTGTTTCAGCAGCTGTAATTGCTGCATTGATAGTCTCATAATCTCTCATCTCTCCTACAAGAATAACATCCGGGTCTTCACGAAGTGCTGAACGAAGTGCTGTCGCAAAATCAGGTACATCTCTTCCTACCTGTCTCTGATGTATCATAGATTTCTTAAACCCATATACATACTCTATAGGATCTTCTACTGTTATAATATGTCTTGACATATTGTTGTTAATATAATCAATCATAGCTGCAAGTGTTGTAGACTTACCACTTCCTGTAGGACCTGTTACAAGAATAAGACCAGACCTTTTCTCAACAAGCTTAGAAAAAAGTTTTCCTGAATGCCCCAATTCTTCAAACGACGGTATAACAGAATCAAGAAGACGGATACTTGCTGCAAGATTTCTTCTCTGATGATATATATTAATTCTTAATCGTCCACCAGACTCATCAGTAGATGCCACGTCAATATCTTTTCCTGCCTGAACATTCTGTATATCTTCATCACCAAGAATTGAGAATATCATCTCTTCTGTTTCTTCTATCGAAGGTGTTATATCAAGAAGCTCAAGTTCACCATATTTTCTTACCGCAACCGCTTCTCCTGCAGTAATATGCAGATCTGAACACCTGTTATCTCTTGCGTATTTAATTAATTCTTTTAATTCCATGTTCCCCTCCCATACATTTTGTTCATTAGTATGAACCACAATAAAATACTACCATAATAAAAATGCATATTCAATCACACTTTTATCCCATTTTTCTTACATATATCATTAAGGCAGCATCTTTCACAGTGTGGCGTAGTACGCGCCGTACATACCTCTCTTCCGTGGTCTACAAACCTGTGGCACAATCCGCTTCCTTCTTCTGGCGGGACTATCTTCCACAATGCCATCTCAACCTTCTTAGGCTCTTTCTCGTCTTTTACAAGACCTATTCTGTTACAAAGCCTTATACAGTGTGTATCTGTAACAATTGCCGGCTTTCCGAACACATCACCCATAATAAGATTGGCACTCTTCCTTCCAACTCCAGGAAGCTTTAATAATTCTTCCATGCTGTCAGGAACTTTATCATTATACTGTTCATGAAGCATGCGCATACATGCACATATATCCCTTGCCTTGCTTTTTCCAAGACCGCAAGGTCTTATAATCTTTTCAATCTCTTCTGGAGATGCTGCAGCAAGTGATGCTATATCAGGATATTTTTCATACAGCCCCTTAACCACAACATTTACTCTTGCATCAGTGCATTGTGCCGCAAGTCTTACGCTTACAAGCAGTTTCCAGGCATCATCGTAATCAAGACTGCACTCCGAATCCGGATATTCTGCCTTTAATCTTCTTATAACCTCTAAAGCAAGTTCTTTCTTAGTCATAGATTACGCATCTTTCTTCTTATAATTAGCAATTCCGAATATTGCAAGAAGCAATACACACGCAAATATCATCCAGCCAACAAGATAACCTGTTCCCCTTGGTTTAAATGTATCATAATAACCCTTAAGGTATACAACCACTATAATAGCCGGAAGTATATAACTCATATAGAATCTTAACCATTCAGGAAGCTTAGGACCTTTTCCTTCATTAGCTTCTTTTCTGAAGCCTTCCCAGCCCCAGCCGTTCTTCTTGGTACAGAATAATACAAATATCATGCTTCCAAGAGGAAGCAGATTATATGAAACAAGGAAATCCTCCAGATCCATAATTGAACTTCCCGGACCAATAGGCTGGAAAGCTGCAAGCTTGTTAAAGCCTAATACAGCAGGAAGCGAAAGCAGTATCATGAATATAACATTACCTGCAACAACCTTTTTCCTTGAAAATCCCTTAAGGTCAATATAAAAAGCAATAATGTTCTCAAATACAGCAATTACAGTTGATAATGCTGCAAATGACATGAATACAAAGAATGCTGTTCCCCATATTCTTCCTCCCGCCATATGATTAAATATGTTAGGCAGTGTTATAAATAAAAGTGATGGACCGGCACCCGGAGCAACACCATATGCAAAGCATGCAGGAATAATTATGAATCCTGCCATAAGAGCAACAAATGTATCAATCAGAATGATATTAACAGCCTCTCCACCTATTGTTCTGTCTTTCTTTAAGTAGCTTCCGAATATCTCCATTGCGCCAATGCCTACACTAAGTGTAAAGAATGCATGTGTCATGGCATCAAATATAACCGGTCCTAAACCTCTTGATTTAATAGAATCAAGATTAGGCACCATATAGAATTTAACACCTTCTGATGCATTAGGAAGTACAAGTGAATGAACTGCCAGTACCACAATAAGGATAAGAAGAAGTAACATCATAACCTTAGTAATCTTCTCAACGCCCTTCTGTAATCCTAATACACATACACCAAACGAAAGTAAAACTGCAACAATCATCCAGATTGTCATTGTACCAGGCTGTGAAAGCATAGTTCCAAATGCTCCTGAAACCTCATCTGGCTCTAAACCTGCTAACGAACCTCTTGCCTCACGCCATGCATAATAAAGCATCCATCCTGCAACCATAGTATAGAAAGCCATTAATACGTAGCTTCCTACTACCGATACCCATTTGAAATGATGCCATTTACTTCCCTTAGTCTCCAGTTCTTCAAATGCCCTTGCAGCACCTTTACCGCTTCCTCGTCCTACTGTGAACTCCGCACACATAATAGGAAATCCAAGAATTGCAAGAAATACAAGATAGATAAGCACGAATGCCGCACCACCATTTTCCCCGCATATGTATGGAAATTTCCACACATTACCAAGTCCCACCGCACAGCCAGCAGACACTAAGATAAAGCCGAGTCGCGAGCCGAATTTTTCTCTCTCTTTCAAAATAAAACCTCCATAGTTAATATATTTACATTAATTAAGATTGTATCATATATTACTATATTTTCACAGCCAATTATTTCATACTCTCACTGACTTCTGATGTAATAGTCTGACCGCCCTGTTCATTCCATTCTTTTACAAATGTATCAAAGTAAGATATATCTTCTTCTCCACTTATAATCTTTAAATATGCCTCTTTTTCTTTAGCCTTAAGTCTCCACCAATGGCTCTTCATTGTGTCTGTGGTCTTAAAATAAAGCGAATCAACTACCTTTATATTATCCTGTGCAATCAGACTGCATGCCTTAATTCTTGACATATACGCTGCCCATTGCGTACTTGTTTTGTTAGCATTCTTGATATACTCACTACACGCATCATAAAATGAACGTTCAAGAAGTTCCAGACTGTCAGGATTCTTTCTTCCTGAAATTGCAGCATCTATATTCCTGTAACATATTGAAAGTGCATTATTGTAATCAACATTTATTGATAAAGGTCTTGCCGTAGGTTCAACATTAATCTGATAGTAATTCTTGAATTCTTCTGAGTCTGTACAGTCAAATCTTACCTTATCAAACATGACACTTATCATCTTGGCTGCAATCTCAGGATGTTCATAGCCCTTTCTTACAACAACATATTTGTAACACGGGTTCTGGCTGTGATAACTCGTTGTCCCATCCGAATCCGTTGCTATTAAATATGGCTGCCAGTCTGCATCCGGATTCCTGCTTACTGCATTAGCAAGCGGATTATTCGGTGCCCACCATGGTCCAAAAAACGAGCCACACAGACCATTCTCTATAAGCTCACATATATTGGTTGATGTTCTCAGAAGAAAATCATTATCTATAACCCCCTGATTATACAGACTGTTTATATACGAAAGTGCTTCTTTTGCCTCATCTGTAACCGAACCATATACAATCTCACCATCATCGTTCATTATCCACTGCTTTGGATACGCTCCAAAGCAGGCAAATATTATATCCAGCAGAAATTCACTGCTGTAACCACATTCACCTGTCACATCTGTATCCACTGCAAGCCCCACTGTATTAGGTTTTCCGGACGCATCCACGCCATTATTTCCAGGGTCTTCTGATATAAAATGCTTCACTATATTAACAACATCATCAATAGTGTGTGGCTCTGACAATCCAAGCTTATCCATCCAGTCTTTTCTTAACCACACAAGATTAGGTCCATCTGTTATATTAGTCTCCGGCAGTGCCATTATCTTTCCATCATATGTAACCATATCCTTAAGTGAATCGCCATAGCTTTCATACATTTTCCTGATTCTGTCACTTATACAGTTATTGTAGCTTTCTGTAAGGTCCTCTATAAGTCCTGCTTCCACTAACTGTTCAACCTCATCCTGACTTGATACAACCATAATATCCGGAAGGCTTCCCATTGAGATTACCATTGAAACATTAGTGTCATACTGACTGTCGTTTGCTTCAAATACATCAACATTCTGCACATTTATCACAGACTTAATATAGCGTGTGTACGCATTGTCCGTATAAGTGTCATTCTCCGGCATATTGGAATTATTAACACTTGTCATCTTTCCAAGTGTATATTCTATAGTCTCCGGGTAAGCCCCGAATGGAGTTGTTCTCGCTTCTTCCATTCTCGCATTGTATTCTTCATTATCATTAGACGCAAAACCAGCCGGGCTTTTACACCCGGCTAATATAAGCATTATTCCTGTGACACCAAATGCCACACATTTTTTTAATGTTTGCTTTAATCTATTCATATATCTAACCCTTCACTGCACCTGTCATGCTTTCATTATAACATCTTTGCATTATCATAAACAAGGCTGCAATTGGAATTGATATAAGAACTGCTCCTGCTGCAAATCTTGTGTACCATACATCAACATACTCCTTTTCAAGCATCTGCCATAAGCCGATTGCCACGGTATAATACTTCGCATTTGCCCTGCAGATTACTCTTGCAAATATGAAATCTACCCAAGGTGCTATGAATGATGTAAGTATTGTATACACTATAATTGGTTTACTGAGAGGTATTGTTATCTTAGTAAATACCTGCCACTTCGTTGCTCCATCTATCATAGCAGCCTCATCTATTGTCTTAGGGATAGTATCAAAGAATCCCTTTGCAATGTAAAACTGTATTCCTGATGACGCTGAATATACAAGCACAAGTGCAACTCTTATCATTGCTCCTTCTGAAAGTCCTACTGCTTTAAGTATATAATATACGGCAACCATCGCCATAAATGCAGGGAAAAGTCCAAGTATCATTGCGATATTCATCATTGCTTTTCTCATCTTAAACTTAAGTCTTGACATACAGTAGGCTACTGACAGTACAAAAAAAGTTGATATAATACATGAGAATACTGCTACTATCAGAGTATTGGTAAACATTCGTGGAAAATTAAGTATTCCTGTATCTGTAAAAAGCTTTACATAATTATCAAGTGAATACTGCTTTGGGAAGAAGGAGCTTGTATAAGCACCCTTCTGAGCCCTGAAGCTTGTGAGGAGTATCCAGAAAAGAGGACTTACCCACACTATCGCTAATATTGTAAGCACTGTATGTGCCAGTATATTTTTAATAGTCTTTTTCTTTTTCACTGGAATCCCTCCTCATCTTTATACGCTTTCGTTCTTCTGTATACAAGCAGTGAACCAATTGCTAAGAATATGAATGTCATAATACCGATAACAGCACCAAGATTATAATACTGATAATCTATTGTCATCTTGTACAGCCATGTTACCAGAAGGTCTGTCTTTCCTGCCGTTGCACCTGCCATAACCGGATCTCCCTTAGTCAGCAGATAAACAATGTTAAAGTTGTTAATATTAGCAGTAAATGTAGTGATAAGATATGGTGCCGTTACAAATAACATATATGGCATTGTTATCTTAATAAACTTGACAAATCCATTAGCTCCATCTACATCTGCTGCCTCATACAACTCCATAGGTATATTCTGTAATATACCTGTAACCTGCAGAATAGTATATGGAATACCTATCCACAGATTTACCACGATTACTGTGATTCTTGCCCAAGTCGCATTTGTAAAGAATGGCAGTGATTTTGTTATCCATCCTGCATTCTTTAAAACAACATTTACAATTCCATCCTGTGCCAGCATGCTTCTGACAATAAGAAGTGAAACAAACTGTGGAATTGCGATTGAAAGTATAAATATAAATCTCCAGAAGGCCTTGAATTTCGTACCTTTTCTGTTGATAAGCAGTGCAACAAGTATTCCGAATATGTAATTAAGAAATGTTGCAAATATTGCCCACACTATAGTCCAGCCAAATACTGACCAGAAAGACTGTCCTATCATGCTTCCTGAATCGAATATCTGCTTGAAATTCTCAAGTCCTACCCAGTCGAAAAGCACCAGATGGCTGTCAACCTTACTATAATTAGTGAATGCCATGCTTATCATGAAAATAAGCGGAAGTATTGTGAATATAAGCACACCTGATACTGGAAGTGTAAGCAGCAACTTATGAAGATCCTCATTAAACAGCGACTTCACGTCTTCTGCAAATGTGTTTATATGCTTTCCTTTTTCCTTTAACAGCTCCAGCTTATATGAGCTTTTTACAGCACTAGCTGCAACTATTATATAAGCTATAATAATGAATATTGTTGCTATTCCATACAGAAGTATAAGAAGTGAATTATCACCTGCAACATACTCATATATTCCAAGCTTCTCATTCCAGACCTCCTGCTGCGGTCTGCTTCCAAGACCTGGAAGCATCGCAAGGCAGTTAATTCCATTCATAATCATAAAGCATACAAAGGCTGCTTCTATAGCTATATACATAATTCCCTTTATAATCTGCTTTCCTACAAGATTACCAAGTCCTGGAATCAGAATGCTTAACTTCGTAAATATATTTCCTTTTCTAAATGATTCAGTGAACTTAACTGCCATTATGCGCCACTCCTTTCAGCATTTAATCCCCATCAATTATTTTGCGATTGATGTATTAATCTGCTTATAGAAATCCTGTGTCTTAGCTGCTGCATTATCTGCTGTTATTTCACCATTTACGATTGCCTTAGCAAAGTTCTGTGCAGGTGCCCAGTAATCATTCATGCCTGTTACTGTTGGCTGGATTACTGATGTCTTGTTAAATGTATCATTCTGTGCTGTTACAAGGGCATCCTTCTTTACTTCATCAGTTGCAAGAAGCTCTGTATTACAAGGAATAACACCTCTTAATTCATAGTGCTTCTTCTGTGCATCCTTGCTTCCAAGATACTTTGCAAGTGCAACTGCTACCTGCTGATACTTGCAGTTAGGATTAACTGCGATTGCCTTAGAACCTGCAAATGCTAACATCTGCTTGTCTTTTCCACCAATCTTTACTGTAGGAAGTGAAACTGCTCCAAAATTGTCTCCAAGAATCTCTTTAACACTCTTATAATCCCATGATCCTGAGAAGTAAGCTCCAACTGAACCATCTCTTAAGCCAGCGATACCAACACCCTGAAGGTCATTGACAAAGTTAGGATTATTTACAAGTGAAACCATTGCCTGTGTTGCCTGTGTTCCCTTATCTCCTGAGATATCAACACCTGCTGAATTATCTTTTCCGTCTTTTCCAAAATATTTACATCCATTAGCAAGGAAGAATGATGACATATACCAGCCCTCTGTAATATTGAAAGCCACCTTATTCTTCTCAAGCATCTTATCAAGGCTCTTTACATCACTGTCTGTGAATTTGCTCTTGTCATAGTACATAAACCATGTATTAGTTGTAAATGGTACTCCGTATACAGCCCCATCTACTGATACTGAATCCACAATTGCATCTGAGTTAGTTTTCTTAACATAATCTGCTGTCTCTCCACCAAGCTTTGCAATAGCGTTAGCATCAACAAGTGTCTGAAGCTGGTCGTTAGCAAAGAAGTATACATCTCCTGAATTCTCTGGATCCTGTGGAACTATCTTTCCTGCGTCCTGCTCTGAGCATACACCGTATTCAAATGTTAAATCCCAGTCAGGATGCTCTGAATTAAACTGGTCACACATTGTCTGAAGCCATTTGCCGTTCTCATCTGCCTGATCTTCTGCACAGCCCCATACCTTGATTGTAGCTGTGATTTTTTCCTCGCCTGCTGCTGTGTCATCCTTTTTAGCATTGCCACAACCCACAAAAAGTGACCCACACATTGTTGCTGCCATCACTGCAGCCGCTAATCTCTTAAACTTCATAAAAAAACCCTCCTTAATAATTATCCGAGACAGCTTTGATTACTGTCCTCTTTTGATAATCTAATTATATTAAGGAGGGGTTAATATTAAAATATAAGATATTTTAGAAACATATCAGTTTTTTGTGTTGTATGGTTTTGCCGGGAATTTTATTGTTATTGTTGTTCCCTCATCAGGCATGCTCTGCACTTCCAGATGATAGCTTTCGCCGTAATAAAGTCTTATTCTGTCATTAACATTTCTTGCACCATACCCTTTTGACTGGACTGTTAAGAAGTTTTGTGCAGTTTCTTTGTCCATTCCTACACCGTTATCAGACACTGTTACACATACAAGCTTTTTACCTTCTTCATCCGTCTGCATCTTGGCCTCTACTGTTATTACACCTTTCCTGTCTGTCAGCAGATCTATACCGTGGTCTATTGCATTTTCTACCAATGGCTGGAGTATAAGGTTTAAAGATTCGCATGGCATAACTTCCTCTGATACATTTATCACCACATCAAATGAGTTGTCATGCATTATCTGCTGAATCTTAAGATACGACTGCATGTTGCTTAATTCCTGCTCAAAGCTTAGTATATTCTTTCCCTTATTAAGCGATGTACGGTAGTAGTTAGACAATGCAAGTGTTATCTCACTTATATCCTCCTGCTCGTATTCTATTGCTTTCCAATTGATAAGCGATAATGAATTGTAGAGGAAATGCGGATTAATCTGTGCCCTTAATGCCCGCATCTCTGATTCTTTCTGGCTTATACGTCCTTCATATACCTGCGTGATAAGATTCTTAATCTGTGTTGTCATGCTGTTAAAGCTATGAATAAGGTCACCTATTTCATCTTTGTCCTGTGTATTAATTACCGCATCAAAGTCTCCATTTTCAACCTTTGCCATACTGTTTTTTAATTTATTAATTCTTCTTGTAATGAAGCCTGTTGTAAATATACTCGCCGCAGCGGCACCTGCAACTGCTACCACAAATGCAACTACAATCATTGTAATCATTGAATTAGCTGACCTGAGCACAAGTTTTCTTGGTTCATAGACATATACTGTCCATCCGGTAACAGAGCTTTCCTTCTTTACTACAGAGTAACCCTCTGTATTTCCACATGTATCATTATCCCATTCTGCCCCGTCGATTAACGAAAGCAGTTTCTTACTGTTTAATCTGTATCTGGTGTTATTGTTTTCAAATGTGTCACTGCTGCATATAACTTTTCCATCAGCGTCAAGCACCACCATTCCGCAGTTCTGCTCAAGACCACCTGTAAATGAACTCATCATGCTGTCATAATCAACATCTATATACATGATTCCAAGAATCCCTAGCTGGTCAAGCGTTGACATTTTTCGTGCTGAAACAAGTGTCCTGCTGTCTTCATCAACAAACCACTGTATCTTAGTGCTTTCAGCAGCAGAATTATAAAAAGGTCTGTCTTTTATCTCTTCTATTGGAGCTATAGTTGTGTCATGTTTAATAGCTTTATCCACATATATTGTTACCCTGTTAATATCATTGTGAAAATACTTTAATGATGAAAGCATAGGGTCAAATGTAGTGACAATCTGGTTATACATCTCATATGTGCTTTTGTAATCGTATGAAAGCACTCCCGACAGCGTATCATTAAATGTTATATAATTAGACAGATTATCATACACCTCTATCTGCCCATCCACCGTTGTAACAGACTGTTCAATTGTCCCCTTGATGCTCTTTAAGTCCCTGTCCATAAGAATGTTTCTCATCTGACAGTATGCAAAAACAAAAAGCACAATCAGGGGAATAAGTCCGGTCACTACATATATGATGACAAGCTTGTTCTGCAATCTTATATCATTGATTTTCTGCTTAATCTTTTTCAACTCAATTCTCCCTGATCCCTGAATTTCTGAGGACTTATACCAAAGTACTCCCTGAAGCTCTGTACAAAATATGAAACATTTGGATAACCCACCTGCTCACTTATATTCACAATCTTCATGTTCGTACCGGTAAGCAGTTCCTTAGCCTTCTCCATTCTGTACTGTTTAATATATTTGCTCAGATTCTGTCCTGTTTCCTTCTTAAAAAGTGAACTTAAATAGCTTGGTGCAAGATAAACCATATCCGCAAGCTGCTGTGCGCCAATCTCCTCACCATAATGGTTATGTATATAATTCTTTACGGTCTCAATCTCCCGGTGTGACGTGGCCGGCTCTTTTCCAAAACTCTTTTCCAACAAATCAATATAGTTATTCACTATATCCATAATGCATGAGAAATCCTCCGACTTATACAGTCTGTCAATCTCCCTGCCAAATTCCGCCTCATCAGCACCCGGAATATTGTCATAGAAATCTTTTAACAGATTGGAAAATACGAACTTGATGTATATATGTGAGAAGTTCGACTGCCCCCTGTATTTCTTACACAATGCATCAAAATGTATCCGTAAAAATGTGATATCCTTCATCTTGATATCCTGCTTCATCTGCTTCATAAGTGCATCATCATCAATCTGTACAAGCACAGGTGTATCTTCACTGATATTATCAGAAAAAATATATCTTCCTGTCTCATAAAACTTATTATTCATCAGTGTATCAACTGCATCCATTACCTGTGGAAGCTCATGATAATCGTTGAATAAACCGGACACAGCAATATACATAAACTGCCCTGTCTTTCTGTATATATAGTCATGAATATTTGTAAACATTTCTTCAATGTTCTTATCAATATTACCATCTGCTATGAGTGATTTATCAGAAAATATGATAACTGACTGTAATGGGTTAAGATTAAGATACTGATAATCCAGTTCCCCGGTTACCTCTTTAAATATATCTTCACCTGTATCATATTTTCCAAAGAAATCAGTATTAAATTCTATAAGTGCAAGTCTGTTGTATCCTGCCAGAAAATCCCCATTATCAAGTATTCCTGATGCATCACCGGAGTTGAGCAGCGTATACATGTAGTACTGTTTTATAAAGTTAGCCTGCCGGTTATAGTCCTCGTCCTTCTTGTGTTCCTCGTCAAGCTCTGTTATAACTCCTGTAATTGTTGAACTGAATTCTGACGGATCAACCGGCTTTAATATATAATCTTTAACGCCTAATTTAACTGCCAACTTGGCATATTCAAACTCGTTATAGCCTGAGAATATAATTGTCTTTAAACTGATGTCGTTGTGCATCACATTCTTAATAAGCTCTATTCCGTCCATAAACGGCATCTTAACATCTGTAAGCAGTATATCTATATGTCCCATTCCTGTATTCTTGTCAGATGTCAGATATTCCAGTGCCTGCTTTCCGTTGCACGCCTCAAATACCCCAAGTTCAATTCCCATTCTCTTAAGAAGCATTCTTATTCCGCTTCTTTCAATCTTTTCATCATCCACTATAAGTATATTATACATAAATCTACCCCGAAACTTTCCTCATTCACGAACTTTCGCTCTTATAATGATTATAGCTTCCGGGGCAGTTATTATCAACTTATTTAGTTATATTAAAGATGCCATATATCTTCATTGTACTGTTGAATTGTTCTGTCTGATGAGAAAAATCCGGCATTTGCAATATTAACAAGCATTTTTTCTGCCCACGCATATCTGTCATCATAATCTGCGAGAGCCTTTTCTTTGGTTTCTATATAGCTTCGTAAGTCAAGCAATGCCATAAACCAGTCTTTTCCTACAATCTCATTATACAATCTGTTAAGACTATGTGAATCACCTGCCTGAAGCATAACATCCGATATTATAAAATCCACACATTTTTTTATAAGAGCATCTGTCTCATAAAGCTTCTTTGCGTTATAGTCACATTTTTCATAATGTGCAATAACTTCATCACTTGTTGCGCCAAATGTATATATATTATCTTTACCTACAAGCTCTGCAATCTCAACATTAGCACCATCCATTGTTCCTAATGTCACAGCACCGTTAAGCATGAATTTCATGTTGCCTGTTCCTGATGCTTCTTTAGATGCAAGCGATATCTGCTCTGATATATCACATGCAGGAATCAGCTTTTCTGCCAGTGTTACATTGTAGTTCTGGACAAGCACAACCTTAAGGTAAGGACTTACATCTTTATCGGCCTCAATAACCTTACTCAATGTAAGTATCAGATGAATTATATCCTTCGCAATTGTGTATGCAGGTGCAGCCTTTGCGCCAAAGATCACTGTAACAGGAGTCTTTGGAATGTTGCCTGCCTTGATGTCAAAATATTTATATATTATATACAGTGCATTCATCTGCTGTCTTTTATACTCATGCAGTCGCTTTATCTGTATATCGTATATTGACTGTGGATTAATCTCTATTCCCTGTGTCTGCTTAAGGTATTCTGCAAGATTTCTCTTGTTGTCTGTCTTAATCTCAAGAAGATTATCGTAAACATTTTTATCACCGGCAAACTTTAAAAGGTCTTTTAACTTTTCTGCGTCATGTCTGTATTCACTTCCGATAAGTGTCTCAATGTATTTCGCAAGTCCATTATTACAGTGGATAAGCCACCTTCTGAATGTGATTCCGTTAGTTTTGTTATTGAACTTCTCTGGATATATCCTATAGAAATTATTAAGCTCTGTATTCTCTAATATCTCAGTATGAAGCTTTGCTACTCCGTTGACGCTCATTCCATAATGAATATCGATGTGTGCCATGTGAACGAGATTATTATCGTCAATTATATACACTGATTTATCTGTGTACTTCTTGCGCACTCTTCTGTCAAGTTCTTTTATAATCGGCATAAGCTGTGGCACAACCCTGTTAAGATAGTCCACAGGCCATTTTTCAAGGGCTTCGGCAAGGATTGTGTGATTAGTATACGCACAGCTTTTTGATACAATATCAATTGCTTCATCCATTGTTATCGGACTTCCATCTATATCTCCATTTTCTGTAAGAAGTCTTATAAGCTCCGGGATTACCATTGTCGGATGCGTATCGTTAATCTGGATTACTGCAAAGTCTGGCAAATTCTTAAATGTTTTTCCGGTGTTAATACATTTGTCCCTGCACTCGTCTAATATAAGCCTTGCTCCATTGCTTACCATGAAATACTGCTGATAGATTCTAAGAAGCCTTCCCTGTTCGTCACTGTCATCAGGATAAAGAAACAGTGTAAGGTTCTTGGCAATATCTGACTTATCAAAGTCTATGCTGTCACCTTTTACGATGCTCTCATCAACTGTCTCCACATCAAACAAATGAAGCTTATTCGTTCTCTTTTCTCCGTACACATTGATATCATACATTCTTGAAACCACACTGATTTCTCCGAAATTGATAGTGTATGCCACATCTGTCGGAACAAGCCAGCTGTCCTTACCAATCCATGGATTAGGCACTTCCTTCTGCTTCCCATTCTCAAACACCTGCTTAAAAAGTCCAAGATGATAATTAAGTCCGATTCCGTCACCATTAAGACCAAGGTTAGCAATTGAATCAAGGAAGCATGCTGCAAGTCTTCCAAGTCCGCCATTACCAAGTGACGGCTCTACTTCCAGTTCTTCAATATCTGAAAGATTTTTTCCTGCCTGTGTAAGTTCTTCCTTAACTTCATCATAGATTCCTAAATTAATAAGATTATTGGATAAAAGCTTTCCTATAAGGAACTCTGCAGAAATGTAGTATACCTTTCTGCCATTGTCTTTCACTATTCTATCACGTCCCTTTTGTGCAACCAGCTTCATAAGTGCATGAAAGCACTCCTCGTTGCTGCATAAGTGCAAGTCTTTTCCATATTCTTCCAAACATATAGTGTTAAGCATATCGTTGCCCTCCATTCTTGTATTTATATTTTATTATAGGGTTGCTGGAAAAATTCTCTTGCTTTATAATGGGATAAACTTGTACTATTCTATCATATTTAAGGAGAACCTTATGAATATAACAGATTACAGACCACTGAAAGAAACCAAATCTCATTTTGATTCAGATTTTTTATATAACACTTACCCATGCTCTATCCCGCTTGATTTTGCGGAAGTTCCGCTTCACTGGCATAATGAGATGGAGCTTATATACATCAAGAAGGGACGCATGATCGTAAGCGTTGACCTTGAGTATTCTGTTGTAAATGCTGGAGATATTGTTGTTGTCATGCCTGGACATATCCATTCTATCATCCAGAACGAAAGTGATTCATGCGAATACGAAAATATTCTTTTTAATCTTGATATGCTTGTTAGCAGGCAGTGTGATTATGATACCGTAAGCTTTTTTAACGGAATTGCCGGCTTTAATGGGTATTGCCCTCCTGTTATCAGTAAAACTGCGCCACACTATTCTGATTTAATTCATTATATTGATGAAGCTGATAATATATGCAAGTATTTCCCTGACGGGTACAGGCTGAAAATCCGTGCATGTCTTTTCAATTTCTTTTTTGAGCTTAATGCACATTTTTACACGCATACGGATATGCCTGTACACTTGTCTGATGATAAGATGGATAAGCTGAAACTGGTACTTAATTATATTGAAAAGAACTTCGCGCATGCAATATCCATTGAAGAGATGGCGCAGTGGTGTCATTTCAGCCAGTCGCATTTTATGAAGTTTTTTAAGAACTGCACCGGCACATCTTTTATCACTTACTTAAACGACTACCGGCTTATTATTGCTGCAAGAATATTAAAAACCACAACCCAGCCGGTTATTATAGTGGCTTCGGATTGTGGTTTTGATAATATATCTTACTTTAATAGAAAATTCAAAGAAAAATATGGTGTTTCTCCGAGGGAATTCAGGAAATAAGGTGTTATTAATATAATCTGTTTTTTACATATTCTTCAAATCTTGGCAGTGCCATTGCTATTTTTCCATACTGTCTTGTATCTATAACGCCCTTTCGCTTTAAACGGTCACGGTACACAGAGAATAATTCTGGCTTCATGTCAAGCTTTTCACGAATATCTTTTACTGACTGATAACCGCTCTCAGATATAACGCTAAGTATTTCCTTATCTTTAGATGATAACTCTGCCCATATCTTACTGTATACATATTCATCTAAATACTGATCATACTCTGGCATAATATCTTCAAGTGTATGATCTTTTCTATTATCCCAGTAAAGATATCCAAGCACCTGAAACGCAAATGGATATCCTCTTGTAAGAAGTGTCATCTTGTCAGCCATTTCATCATTTATATCAAATATTCTCATGTAATGGCTTTTAATAGCTGTATAATTAAGCGGCTCTAATATAATCTTAGGTGCTCTGTATAAAAATGTAAGTGACTTTTCATTCTGTAAATCATATATATTCTCATACAATCCTGTCATCAAAAGATATATAGGATATTCTTCTCTTAAAAATATCTGAAATGAACTTGCAAATATTTTAATATTCTCTGAATTAATAACCTCATCAATTGTTATAAGCAACCTTTTCCCCAGACGTTTTATGTGAGAAAGCATTATCTCAATAACATTTTCAATATCAGTAACAGGAACAGCATTCTCTACTGTTACCCCCAGTCCAAATACTGAAAAGTCAAGCTTTGCTTTAACAAATACTGCATGCATTTCTGGAATTGCATATATCTTTGCTGCCAGACTCTGTAAAAGATCACGGTTAGGATTAAGCTCAACTACTATCCATTCATCTGACCGTTTTCGTATCTCTGACGCAATGTTAGTCATCATTACAGTTTTTCCTGAACCTCTTACTCCTGTAATCATATATATCTGATTAGGCGATTCTTCCGCTGTAAAATCTCCAATTATTCTCTCTGTCTGTGCAATTCTCGAAATATACTGCACTGGTTTTTTCCCAAATGATAATGTAAACGGATTATTCATGCGCAGCCTCCTATATAAGTTTATATAACCTTTTATAACTTTTTGTTTGTTTTATAACTTTATATAAGTTTTTATAACTTTTTATTTATTATATAACCTTTTATAACTTTTATCAATTGCAAAATAAAAAATCCTGCTCTCTGGCAGCCCAAACCACCTGAAAGCAGGATTAACATTTTAATTATTAACACATTACATTAAGCCTTGTGCTCTGTTGTAAGCATTACATATCTTATTAGAATTCTTGATAAGAATATGCATTGCAACAAATGGTCCAATTCCACAGATAAAAGCACCAAATATCTGCCATAAAAGAACAGTTGTACCATTCTCCTGGATTGAAAGTCCATAACGAGGTCCGTTAGCTGCAAGTCTGTTACCAAGATTATAGTACCAGAACCATGCATATATACCACATGTTATGAGTGATAAAAGAACAAATGCAACAAGCCCTGATGTATTCTCTCCATCTCCATCACATGCAATATTAACATCATGTGCCATCTTGTAAATGAAATAATAGCTGTATATTCCACATGTGATAATTGAAAGAATTATGTATGAAGCAAGACCTCTGTCATCCTTTAATCTTGTACCTGAGTATGGTGGGATTGTGCCATTATTATAACCATTGCTGTAATTCTGATTAGCATTGTAACCCTGATTATAATTCTGGTTATTGCTGTTCCCATTGAAACTCTGCTTTACTTCATCAAAAGCACTTCCTAACTCTTTCTCAACCTTATTGAATACCTGACCTGCCTGACCAGCAATATCCTGCTCTGGTGAACAATTTGCTCCACAATATGGGCAGAACTTTGTTGAATCCGGAATCTGTTTTCCACATTTTGTACAAAACATATTAATTCTCTCCCCTTCATAAATTTAGTTTCTGAATGATACGGAATAGGATATTGTTCTGTGGCTCAAAAACCACTACATTGCCATCTCCAATAAACATTCTATACAAGTAAACTATAACAAATGCCCCTGCTATTGTAAACATAAAAATTTTATAAAATTTAATATTTATTTTAGATTTAAAAAGCATAGCTATCACAACAACTGGCGGCAGAAAAAAAAGTGGATGATACATGAACGCATCATGAATATTAAAATGCAGTAAAGATATCCATGCCCTTGACATTCCACAGCCTGCACATGATATTCCTGTTATGTATTTTATAGGGCATGTAACCCCGAAGCTTTCTAGTATCACATACAGCACAACAACTGCCGCAACTGATGTTATCACTTCTATTCTTCTATGCGATTTTCTTTTATATGCATTGCCTCCGCTCATTATTCCCCCTGATAATGCTTTTTATTACATTATAATCTCTCCTGCAAGCAATGCAAGACAAGGAAGCGTAATTATGCTAATCAATGTAGACAAAGTAACTGCACCAACTGCGAGCTTCTGGTCGTGACCGAACTTAATTGCAAAAAGTGTTGTAATAGCTGCACACGGGCATGCCTCAAGTATAATTGTAATAACAGCAACCATTCCACGGGCATGTATCAGATACATAACCAGCGTACAGATTACCGGTATAATAAACATCCTGAGAATAACTGTAAAATACACTCTTTTATCCTTTAAGATACTCAATAATTGGAACTGTGAAATAGTAATTCCTGTTATTATCATAGACAACGGGGTATTCATGCCTCCTACAACATTAAATGTATCCTTTAAAACATCCGCAACCGGAATTCTTGCAAGGAATATGACAAGACCGACCGCAACCGATATAATTGGTGGGCATGTAACAATCTTCTTTAAAAGTTCCTTGAAACTCATACTCTCTGAAACATACACAATTCCGACAGTCCATAAAAGAATATTGAATACAGTAACATATACGCTCGCATACAGTACACCTTCTGAACCGTACATTGCCTGAATAAGTGGAAATCCCATATAAGCCGCATTAGAAAATGTAGTTGCAAATCTTATAATGCCGCGCACTTCCTTTTTCATCAAAAATGTTATGCCAATCGATAAAGCCATTCCTATGCATATAGTAAGTATGCTGTAAAAAAGCATTCTGCCCATATTCTTAAGAATCTCGGCATTGTATCCTGACATGTAAGAATTAATAATCATAAATGGAACAACAAAATATATAAGAAGGTTAGAAAGCATCCCCTTTCCTTCTTCGTTAACCATCTTAATCTTTCCTATAACAACTCCACACAGTATAAGTATGAATAACTCAAATACCTGCTTCGCGGTAATAAGTGCTAAATCCATAGCTCTCTTATCCTCCTTTTCATACACGCAAAAAACATGTTATATATTTCATTTTTTGAAATATATAACATGTTAATAGCAAAGTCAAGTAAAAATCTAATACTTTATCTCTGGCATAAGCTCTGCACTTATTACATTAAGCATACGTTCCATTGTCTCTAACTCTTCTTTAGAAAATCTGTCCTCAATCCTGCCCATTACAGTCTTAAGATATGTATTGCTGATATTATAATAATCTATATACTTCTGTGTTACCTCGAGATGATACTCTCTCTTGTCTTCCTCAGACTGTACTTTCTTTAAGTATCCCTTCTTAACAAGGTTATTAATCTTATACGCCGCGTTAGGAGATGATATATTTGCCATATCAGCAAACTGTGCCACAGTAGGTTTATCAAGTGCATATATTATCTCCATGCAGAAAGTTTCTACAGTTGTAAGAGATGTCTCCCTCTCCTGTAGCTTTTCAAACATTTTCTGATAAAAATGCATCTTAAACTTCGTATATACCTTACTAAAAGAATCCTGCAGCACCTTACTTTACCTCCAAAGCTTTTTTAATTGTTTATTATTATAACAATAGCTCTATTCTATTGCAAATGTAAGTTCAGCTGACACTGCAAGTTTTCCGTCAACATAAGCTTCTGCCTTTCCTACTCCCACAGGACCTTTTCTTGCTATAATCTCGCATGACATTTCAAGCACATCCCCAGGTGTGACCTGAGCCTTAAACTTAGCATTTTTAATTCCTGCAAAAAGTGCTATATGTCCCTTATTCTTTTCTTCCGACAATAAAGCAACTGCTCCAGTCTGCGCCAGTGCCTCAATAATAAGTACTCCCGGCATTACCTTCTTCTGTGGAAAATGTCCTACAAAATGCATTTCATTGGCAGATACGCATTTAATACCACAAGCCTTCTTTCCAGGCTCACACTCCGTTATCCTGTCTACTAATAGAAATGGATATCTGTGTGGCAAAATCTGCTGTATTTCATCTGAATTAAGCTGCATGATTACACCACCTTTCTAAGCACGATGGACGCATTATGTCCACCAAAGCCAAGTGAATTAGACATAGCATAATCAACTCTTGACTCTCTTGCCTTATTTGGAACGATATCAAGATCACAGTCATCATCCGGCACCTGATAATTAATGGTTGGTGGAATTATATCATTCTTTACAGCAAGTGCCGATATAATTGCCTCAACAGCACCACTTGCACCTAACATATGTCCTGTCATCGACTTTGTTGAGCTTACCGCAAGCTTGTACGCATGTTCTCCAAATGCCATCTTTATCGCATTAGTCTCTCCCTTATCATTAAGCTTTGTACTTGTCCCATGCGCATTAATATAATCAATATTCTCTGGTTTTATTCCTGCATCCTTAACAGCCTCAGTCATTGCCTGTGCTGCCATGCTTCCGTCTTCGAGAGGGGCTGTAACGTGGTTTGCATCACATGTTGAACCATATCCTGCAATTTCACAGTATATCTTAGCGCCTCTTTTCAGTGCATGTTCATACTCTTCAAGAATAAGCACACCTGCTCCTTCTCCCATAACAAATCCGCTTCTTTCTTTATCAAACGGAATAGAAGCCCTGTTGACATCTTCTGCTTTGCTTAATGCATGCATTGATGTAAAACCACCAATTCCAAAATCAGTTATACAGCTTTCTGCACCTCCGCACACAATCACATCCTGATATCCATCCCTGATCTGTCTTAATGCATCTCCAACAGCATTGGTTCCACTGGCACATGCAGTAACAACACATGTACACATTCCATGTAGTCCGAATCTGATTGCAACATGTCCTGCCGCCATATTAGTTATCGACATTGGCACAAAATGTGGCGAAACTCTGTCATATCCTTTACTTTCGCCTCTTAAGCATTCTCTCTGTATAGTTGTAAGTCCACCAATTCCACTTGATAATATAACACCACATCTTAATGTGTCTTCTTTGCCAAAATCTATAGCTGAATCCTTCACTGCTTCATCTGCAGCAGCAAGTGCATATATCGTGAAATCGTCCATTTTCCTTAATTCTGCTTTATCAACAATACTCTCTGCGTCAAAGCCTTTTACTTCACCGGCAAGCTTGACTGCACTGTTTTCTGTATTAAAATGTGTTATCTTACTAATACCACATTTACCAGCCTTTACAGCTTCCCACATATCATTAACATTGTTTCCGACAGGAGTAACTGCTCCCATACCTGTTATTACAACTCTTCTCATATTGCCATTCCTCCGTCTACACAAAGTACCTGTCCGGTTATGTATCGTGCTCCGTCACCCGCAAGAAATGCTACTGTTTCTGCAATATCTTCCGGCTTTCCCATCTCTTTAAAAGGTATATTCTCCACCACTTTTTCTTTAACAGCATCTGACATTGCTCCGGTCATATCAGTTTCAATCATTCCCGGTGCAACCGCATTTACAGTTATATGTCTTGACGCAAGCTCTCTTGCAAGCGACTTCGTCATACCAATAACGCCTGCTTTACTTGCAGAATAATTAACCTGCCCTGCATTGCCCATAACGCCAACTACAGAACTCATATTAATAATTCTTCCTGCTCTCTGTCTTAACATAAGCCTTGAAACTCCACGCATCATGTAAAATGTACCCTTTAGATTCACATCTATAACTGCATCGAAATCCTCATCCTTCATACGTCCAATAAGATTGTCCTTAGTAATTCCTGCATTATTGACAAGAATATCAATTCTTCCGCCAAGTAAATCCACAGCTTCCCTAATTAAACGCTCACATTCCTCTGAATTACTCACATCTGCCTTAATTGCATGGATTTCAATTCCATACTCTCTGCATAAATTAACTGTTTCTCTGGCAGCCTCATCACCTGAACGGTAACTGAATACAATATCTGTTCCTTCACTTGCAAGCTTAACGCATATAGCCCTTCCTATTCCCCTGCTTGCACCTGTAATAAGTGCTTTTCTTCTCTCAGTCATTCCCTATCCTTTCCAAATCAATGTCAGATTTGCTCAACCAAAGCTTATATGTCCGATTTATTCAATCTATAATCTGTCATAATCTCATTAATAAGTTCCTGTACGCTCATTATCCGGTCAACTCTGTCTGCATTACTTCCTGCAAAAAACAGTCCATTATCCCAGTCACCCTTAACTGCTGCTATAAGTGCCCTGCTTATGCAATATGGTATACTGTCATCCTTCTTACATGCTGTAAGACAACCATTACATTTTTTTGCCGTGAAGGTTTCTCCTGCATCAAGCCTTTCAAGCAGTGGGCTGTTAATTGCACGTGCCGGCATTCCAACAGGACTTTTAATAATACGGATGTCTTCTCTCTTTGCATTAACAACAGCCTGTTTAAATGTATCTGAAGCATCACATTCATTGGTAGCAATGAATCTTGTCGCAATCTGTACACCTGCAGCACCTTTATTTACATAATGTGCCATATCTTTGCCATCAAACACACCTCCAGCGACAAAAACCGGGATATCCGCACCGGACTCTTCTATTACAGCAAGTACATCTGACAATATTTCATCGTTACTCTGTGTTTTTCCCTGTGTAATATCATCTGCACCAAAGCCTAAATGTCCTCCTGCCATGCTTCCTTCAATAATGAACATATCCGGATACACATCATAATGCTTCTTATAAGTTTTCATAATTATCCTGGCAGCCCTGCCACTTGAAACAATGGGTGCTGCCAGTGTATCTGTTCCCTTAGTAAACTGTGGCAGATTAAGCGGAAGTCCTGCACCTGAGATAATAATATCTGCTCCTGCTGAAACTGCGGTCTTACAGCTTTCCTCATAATGAGAAACTGCAGTCATAATATTTACAGCTACAAGTCCCTTCTTTGTACTTTCTGCTGCAATCTGCTTAGCTCTCTTAATATGGTAATCAAGTGCCCTTAGATTCGCCTTAAAGGGGCTGCTCTTAAAATCCTGTTCATCATAACCTGCATTAACAGAACTGATAACTCCACATGCCCCATTTGCTGCGACTGCACCTGCAAGGGATGAAAGAGAAACTCCGACACCCATACCGCCCTGAATTACCGGAACATCAAGCACTTTGTCCTTAATCTGCATACAATTCCTTTCGCACAGCCTCATATTCTTCATATATTTGTTCAAATATTTTCTCAATTGGCTGTATCTTATCAATCTGGCCTGCAACCTGACCTGCCATCAGTGAGCCATTCATTGTGTCACCGTCAAACACTGCCTTACGAAGAGAACCTAATGTATATTTCTCAAGTTCCATCTTATCAGCACCTGCCTTCTCCTGCTTTACATACTCGCGTGACATCTCATTTTTAAGAACACGCACAGGAGTACCAGCAATTCTTCCTGTAACTATCGTGTCATTATCCTTTGCTTTAAGTATTGCCTGCTTATAATTATCATGTATAGGACACTCTGTACTTGCCAGAAGACAAGTTCCCATCTGTACACCTGCAGCACCAAGTGCAAATGCTGCTGCAAGCTGTCTGCCATCTGCAATTCCTCCGGCTGCAATAACCGGAATGTTCACACTGTCAACTACCTTTGGGACAAGTGTCATAGTTGTCATCTCACCGACATGACCACCACTTTCTGTTCCCTCTGCAACTACTGCATCAGCTCCGAAACGCTCCATTCTTATTGCAAGCGCTGCACTCGAAACAACCGGTATTATCATCATTTCGTTAGATTTCCATTTTTCCATATATTTAGCCGGACTTCCTGCTCCTGTTGTTACAATCTTTACATTTTCTTCCACAAGCAGTTCTGCCATTGCATCAGCTTCCGGATTCATAAGCATAAGATTCACACCAAATGGTTTATCCGTAAGTGTTCTGCATTTTCTTATGTTTTCACGAAGCATATCCGTGTTCATTCCACCAGCTCCAATAAGCCCCAGTCCGCCTGCATTACTAACTGCAGCTGCAAATTCTCCTGTTGCAATATTAGCCATTCCGCCCTGTATAAACGGATATTTTATTCCTAACATCTTATCTAATCTCATTATGCTGCTCCTTATTATGTCTCTATCAAAGCACTGCTCCAGCTAAGCCCCGCCCCAAAGCCCGCAAGAATCAGCTTTCTGCCTTTGTCAAAGCATCCGCTTTGTGCTAACTCATCTAGTGCTATTGGGATACTTGCCGCTGATGTATTACCGTATTCCGCTATATTTATATAGAACTTATCTTCATGTCCCGGATATTTTTTCTTTACATGATTGATAATTCTTTCATTAGCCTGATGGCACACAATATAATCTATGTCATCAAGTGTCATGTCCGATTTTTTCAATATTTCATCAATTCCCTGTTTAAGAACATCAACTGCAAAACGGAACACCGCATTTCCATTCATCTTTACATATGCATCCTGTGCACCTATACCTCTGCATACAAGTACATCAGTATCGCCTCTTGTGTAATTAATCTGTCTATACATATTGTCAGCCGCTTTTATAAGAACTGCACCTGCACCATCTCCAAAAAGCACGCATGTTGAGCGGTCTGTATAATCTAATATCTTAGACATCTGCTCGCTGCCAATAAGCAGTATGTATTTATAATCAGTGCTGTTAAGCAGTGCCTGTCCAACATTTAATGCATGCAGAAAACCTGTACATGCACTGCTTAAATCAAATGCAAGTACATTCTCTGCCAATCCGAGTTCCTTCTGTACAATTGCTGCAGTAGATGGAAATGCATTATCAGCCGTTGAAGTTGCAACTATAACTGCACCTATTTCTGCAATATCCACACCTGATGCTTCTACCGCTTCATATGCTGCTCTGACTGCAAGTGATGTAGTATTTTCCTGTGTACATCTGTATCTTTTCTTAATACCTGTTCTTGTTGTTATCCATTCATCATTTGTATCAACAATCCGGCTTAAGTCATCATTCGTAATTATCTCTTCTGGGAGTGCTTTCCCTGTGGACACTATCTGAATGCCTTTCACTTTATCTCTCCCCTGTCTATATTCCTGAATTTGTCATATCTTGAATTAACAAGCTCTTTTGATTTCATCCTGCCAAGAATTCCGAGTTCTTTTTCTAACATTCTTGCTATATCTGAAAAACACCTGTCTCCTTCTGCAATTACACCGTCAACGAGTCCGGCAGTAAAAAGCTCCTGTGCAGTAAGCTTCATAATCTCACTTGCCTGTGGTGCTTTCTTAGCATCCTTATATATTATTGACGCAAAACCTTCCGGAGACAGAATCGAATATACTGCATTTTCAAGCATATACACCCTGTCGGCTGCTGCCAGTGCCAATGCACCGCCACTTCCGCCTTCACCTGTGATTACAGATATAACAGGTACTGTAAGCTTAAGCATTGTTGCTATACTTCCCGCAATCGCATTACTCTGTCCGTTGCTTTCTGCTTCCATGCCTGGATATGCACCTGGCGTGTCAACAAATGTTATAACAGGTCTCCTGAATTTTTCAGCCTGTTTCATAACACGGACTGCTTTTCTATACCCTTCAGGTGACGCCATTCCGAAGTTATATCTTATATTCTCTTCTATATTCTTTCCTTTACGGTTCCCAATAACAGTTACCGTTTTTCCATTAAATGAAGCAATTCCTGCAACAAGGCTTTTATCATCTTTATAGTATCTGTCACCATGCATTTCTATAAAATCATCGAAAAGCACTTCTATGTATTTCATAATATCCGGACGGTCACTTTTTCTGGCTGCAAGGACTTTCTCATATGGTGTTAAAACATTTTCACTGCTCATGCTTCTCCTCCGGTATTCACATGCATTTTCAATATCTTTGATAAAGTCTGCTTCATATCTTTTCTGTCAACTATCATATCTATCATGCCATGTTCTAACAGAAACTCTGAGTGCTGGAAGCCCTCCGGCAGTTTCTGTCCGATAGTCTGTTCAATAACTCTTGGCCCGGCAAAGCATATAAGTGCTCCTGGTTCAGCAATTATAATGTCACCAAGACTTGCAAAGCTTGCGCTCACACCACCTGTTGTCGGATTAGTGAGATATGATATAAATAATCCACCAGCATCCTTGAACTTTTCAATTGCCGCTGTTGTCTTTGCCATCTGCATAAGCGAGAAAAGGCCTTCCTGCATTCTCGCTCCACCGCTTGCAGCAAATATTATAAGTGGCAGTTTTCTTTTCATTGCATATTCTGTGAGTCTTGTAATCTTTTCACCTACCGCAATTCCCATGCTTCCCATAAGAAATCTTTTATCCATAACTGCAACAGCTGTTTTGACTCCGCCAATTCGGCATGTTCCAGTAACTACTGCATCCTGCTGGCCTGTCTTTAATCTGTTTGCTTCAACCTTTTTCTCATATCCCGGAAAGCTGTTTGGATTGCCTGTCTTAACCTGTGCATACAATTCCCTGAAACTTTTGTCATCACTTATAAGTGCAATTCTTCTTGATGGTGTAAGGCTTCCGTCTGACTGTTCCTCACTATCCCTTAATCTGTTGATAGTACCCCACCTTTTCTTACGCTTTAAGAAAATGTCATTGATATTCATTTAACTGTAATTCCTTCCTTAAGCCACTTTTCAATTTCGGTATGATTCTTCTCCCAGAAACCTGTATTGTAATTTCCTCTTATAAAATCCTTATGATATGTAAGAAGATGCATGAACTCTCTGTTAGTCTTAACTCCTTCAATTATCAGTTCCTCAAGAGCTCTTCTTAATCGTCTTACCGCCTCAAGTCTGCTGCTTCCAGTCACTATAATCTTGGCAATCATTGAATCATAAAACGGACTCACTTCATAACCTTCAAAAAGATGGCTCTCAACTCTTACTCCATAACCATCTGGAAAATGTAAGAATTTAATAACTCCCGGTGTAGCCGCATTTATTCTGCACTCAATTGCATGTCCATTGACACATGTATCTTCCTGAGTGATATTAAGCTTCATTCCGGCAGCTATTCTTATCTGTTCTCTTATAAGGTCAATTCCTGTAACCTGCTCAGTTACCGGATGTTCAACCTGTATTCTCGTATTCATCTCTATAAAATAGTAGTCACCCTGTTCATTCATAACGAATTCAACAGTTCCTGCACTATAATATCCTGCTGCTTTCGCAGCTCTTACTGCAGTCTCTCCCATGACTGTCCGCTGATCTTTACATAATTTTGCACTCGGAGCTTCCTCTAAAAGCTTCTGATTATTACGCTGGATTGAACAGTCACGTTCTCCAAGATATATTGTATTGCCATATTTATCTGCAAGAATCTGTATCTCAATATGCCGTGGATTGATTATCAGCTTCTCTATGTACATATCATCGTTGCCAAATGCAGCTTTAGCTTCACTCTTAGCGGTTTCAAATGCATTTTCTATATCTTCTCTGCTGAATGCCTTGCGCATTCCTTTTCCACCGCCTCCAGCTGACGCTTTAATAAGTACCGGATAACCAATTCTTTCTGCAATGTGTGCTGCTTCCTCTGCTGTTGCAACCAGACCATCAGAGCCTGGTACAACCGGAACCCCGCATTCAATCATAAGCTGCCTTGCCGACTGTTTATCTCCCATGCTGCTTATTATGTCTGCTGATGGTCCTATAAATATAAGATTGTTCTCCTCACATTTTCTTGCAAATGCAGCATTCTCAGACAGAAAACCATAACCAGGGTGGACTGCCTCACACCCTGTCAGTATTGCTGTTTCTATTATCGCATCCTGATTAAGATAACTTTCAGCCGCCTTTGCCGGTCCAATGCAAACTGCCTTGTCTGCTGCCATAACAGCAAGTGAATCCTTATCGGCTGTTGAATATACAATTACGGTTTCTACATCCATCTCACGGCAGCATCTGATTATCCTTAACGCTATTTCACCACGGTTTGCTATCAGTATTCTCTTAAACACTTCTGCTACCTCCGTTAATTAAGGATTACAAGCGGCTGTCCATACTCAACCATAGTGCCATTCTCTGCTGCCACTTCCTTAACTGTACCGTCACAATCTGCTGTAACTTCGTTCATCAGCTTCATTGCTTCAATTATTCCAATAACATCACCGGCATGAACGCTCTGCCCTGGTTTTACAAAAGGTTCCTCATCAGGACCTGCTGCTGTATAGAAAGTTCCAACCAATGGTGCTTTAATTTCTTTAATATGCTCATCTGACTGTGGCTGTACGTCCTGAATAGTTGTAACGGTCTGTTCCTGTTCTGTATTAATGCGAACAATATCTTTCTTTACAGGCACATCACATTTAGCTTCGTGCATTGTTTTCTTCAGTCCAAGGCATACGCCATTCATCTCCAGATTCAGTTCGCTGCATCCACTTGCATCAAACTTATCTATAATCCCATAAATATCATTAATATCCATAACAAACTGTCTTCCTTAAAATCTTTATGTTAAGCTGCATTCTTGTCAACATACTCAACAATTGCTTTAACTGATGTAAGATTAGGAAGTTCTTCTTCTGGAACAGTAATTCCATAAGCATCTTCAACTGCCATCATAAGTTCCATAGAATCAAGTGAATCAATTCCAAGATCATCCTTTAAATTCGCTTCTAATGTAATCTTATCCTCTGAGCAGTTAATAGTATCCATAATAATTTCTTTTACCTTTTCAAATGTCATTGTTTTGTTCTCCTTAAATAATTTTATCTAAATATATTTAACTAATATATTTGAGCTAATTATAAGAACACAAATCAGGTTTGTCAATACTATTTTGATATTCAAAGTATTTATTTTGTTTCACAACTGAGTATTATTCCGCCTCGCTCAGCATAATAACTGCATAATCCTCCTGCTTTATATACACACACATCCGTAGCACCATATGCCTGCTTTATCATATCTGCTATCTTATCTGCAAGAACTTCATTCTCAACATGACATATTCTCAGCTTTCCGCCTTCATATCCTGCATCGTCAAGTAATGCCTGCAGTTTTACAAGAAGCTTTTTATCACCTCTGCATTTACCGATTGCTTCCAATGTTCCATGACTGCTTGCTGTTCCTATTACACTTATGCCAAGAACCTCCGCAGCCGATGCTACAACCTTGCTTACACGACCATTCTGTGCAAGATTATGCAATGATTTTAATGAACAGAACAGTCTTGTTTTCTGCATATATGCATCTATTGCTCCATCTATCTCTTCAAATTTCTTTCCTTCTTCAATCATTTGCTGCAATTGTTCCAATATAATACGCATCTGTGGACCAGTGCTTTTAGAATCTATTACCCTGACCTTAGCCTGCGGATGTTCCTCCAGATATACTGCCCTCGCTGCCATTGCAGAATTATATGTTCCTGACATTCCTGCAGTTATTGTTACAACAAATATCTCATCATCATCACCAAAAGCTTCAAGCCATGCATCTATTCCAGGGCACGCAGTATATGAACGTCCCTTATGTTTTTCAAGAATATCAAGCATTCTGTGAATATCAAGCTGCCCATCATCACAAAACTCCTCGTTATCTGTAGATATTGTAAGCGGAACTGCCTTAAAAACCATTCCCCTAAGTTCTTTTATATCGCATGCTGAATCTGCTACTAATCTCATTATTAATCCTCCTGTTTGCCGGATATACTCCGTTTCGATGTAGTTTTAAATACTATGTCATATTGTATTTTATAACTTATAGTGTTACAATATACAAAAATAGCGTTTTTGTATATTTCAGGAGTACATTATGAATATAGTTAACAAAGATTCTAAAAATACATTTACACGAATGTGCATAGGTGAAGCAATAATCAAGCTTCTTAAAGACACTGATTTTGATAAGATTCGAATTACGAGTGTGGCGAAATGTGCCGGTGTATCACGCATAACTTTTTACAAATATTATGAATCAATCCATGATGCACTATGCGACTATCTTAATATTATTATAATTGAATATCTGGAAGAATGTGCCAACAACCCTGAAAACGGGAGCTTTCTGGATTATTCCCACATTCTTTTTGCACTTGAATTCTTTAACCGGTATAAGGATTATTTTCTTACTCTTTCAAGATGTGGACTTCATTCTATTCTTATTAACAGTATTAATAATTTTATGTCTGAACATTTTACGAATCCTAAGAATTACTCTGAGTACAGACTATACTGTTACTCTGGCGGATTGCTTAATACATTTTTAAAATGGGAAGAAAACGGATGTGACTGTGATGCTGGCGAGATAGCCAGAACTCTTGAAGAACTTTATAGTTAATAAGCCACTCCTTCCGGAATGGCTTAAATATTTTATAATCATTTATTAATCTGTGAATGCACCTTTCGACGTACTACTAGGAAACATATAACCTGCATAATTATCGTTGCCGTCCATGATGCCGGATATGATATGAACAGGTCATAAAGTGTTCTGTGACTTGGGAATATGACGAATATCCAGAATATTCTCATTCCTACAGTACCAATAACCGATAATATCATAGGTACTAGCGAATACCCCATTCCACGAAGCGCGCCCGGAAACAGATCCATTATTCCACATAAGAAATATGGTACTGTAGTAATTGATAATATCTCAACACCACATTTGATAACATCTTCACTGTTAGTGTATATCATAAGCACTTTATCACCAAATATATATGCACCGCAACCAAATACAAGTGATGCTCCTACCGAAAGTATTGCACAATCTATAAGCACCTTGTCCATTCTCTTGAACTTTCTTACACCATAATTCTGACTTGTAAAACTCATGCAGGCCTGTGTTACTGAATTAATTGATGCATATAGAAAACCAAGAATATTGTTGGCTGCTGTATATCCTGCCATTGCTGTTGAACCGAATGAATTAACTGACGACTGCAGCAGGGCATTTGAGAAATTAATAACTGTACTCTGTATTCCTGCCGGAATTCCAACCTGAAATATCTGTTTAAGATAGTATCCCTTTATCTTTAGCTTTGAGAATCTCAACTGGTAACTTGCATCTGTCTTATTCAGACATCTTAATACAAGCACACACGATATAAACTGTGAAAATATTGTTGCGATTGCCACTCCTGCAACCCCTAAGTTAAACACAATAACAAGTACCATATTAAGGCATGCATTTATAATTCCCGCTGCTATAAGAAACATCAGCGGTCTCTTGGTATCACCAACTGCTCTAAGAACAGCCGCACCATAGTTATAAAGCATAAAGAATGGCATACCAAGAAAATATATTCTCATATACAGTGTTGAGAGGTTAATTACATCATCCGGTGTTCCCATAAGCTCAAGTGCCGGCTTAGCCATCAGCACGCCTATCAGCGCCATTACAACTCCGCTTATTGCTGCAAATGTTATCGCAGTATGCACTGTCTCTGACATTTCTTTATGTTTGCCTGACGCATAGAATCTGGCAGCCAGTACATTTGCTCCCAAAGAAACTCCTATGAAAAGATTAACAAACATATTAATAAGCGCTGTCGTTGAACCTACTGCTGCTAACGACTGGCTTCCTGCAAATCTTCCAACAACAATTATATCTACAGCATTAAACATTAGCTGTAATATTCCTGAAAGCATCAATGGCACTGAGAACGATATTAACTTATCCATTATTGTGCCATTGCACATATCTATTTCGTATTTATTCTTACTCATTGTAAATTTCCTTTATAAAGAATTGGACAGACTATTCCCAATATCCAAGTTCAACACCTTTTTTATAGATTCCTACGCCCTTAGAATAATATCCATACGCATTAAAATGTGTCCAGTCTGAACGGAGTTTCACAGATATATATCCAAACGCTCCATATAACTCATCTATCTTTTCCTTTTTCAAACCACAATCATCCAGCCCGTTCTGAATCATATAGACTCTTGTATTAAAGAAATGTTCTCCAAATGCTTCTCTTAGCGCTGCTTCCCATGCAGTGTCATCAGCTCCTACATAGTCATCTCCATCCTCCAGATATGACTGGCTGTTGTCTGCAAGAGATGTACCCGGATCATCCGTGTCCCCAACTATGATATAATTCTCACAGCCTGTATAATCAATCACTGCCTGATACTGGGAAATAAGCTCATCATAGTCATCCCATCCACCGTTACTTCCCATCTCAAGCACAAGAATATCATCCTTATGATCATATGCCGCTTTAGTTATAACAGCAGTACCTTGTGGAATAAACATATAATCAGGCTGTTCAAGACCTGTATCATCACATATTCTGATGCTGACCATATAATCCTCTATATTATAGTCATCATCCTCCATATCTTCCCAGTAATCTTCAATATCTCGTTTCTTATCAATCTGACATAATACGCCATCTATATATACAGTATCAGGATAATCATTATATTCAATACCATATCCGCTGAAATCATACATATAAACAGGATTCCCCTTATCATCCATAAGGCATACATCTTCATATGTATTCTTGTTAAGATTAAGATTACGGTCAGTATGCATCTTAAGGCCACCAGCTCTTCTCGCTATCTCCGCTGATGTCTCCCCTGATACACCAAAATTAAATGTATTAAGACCTGTAAGCTTTCCTAAAGTATATGGTGCAGTGTAATAACTTATATCAACTCTTCCTGCTTTAGTAAGTATATAAGCATCATCTGAGCCAAAGCCTTCCATCATGCTGTCGCCCCAGCAGGCAATTGATACAGTATCATTTGAATAATCCTTATCATCTTCATAAGGTTCTGTATAATCTTCTGTACCGATATTCTGTGAGACCTTCACAATTACATGTGTTTTATCTCCCCGTGGTTTTATGATCTTAGCCATATTAATAAGATTATCTTTAGTTTCCGGTCTGCTATTCAATACCACAGCCCCTGCGGCAATACCTCCTGCAAGCAAAACCACTGCAATCCCCCATATCGCTGCTTTCTTTAATTTCATAAACTCACCTTTTCTGCCCCTTATATATCTGGCACTTCTGTTATAACACTTATTTACCCGACCTGCAAATATAATGAAGCAATCAAAGCAAAGATTCAGTAAGGGTTCGATTCACATCACCCTGAAATAATTCACTTGAACAAAAAAATAGAGCGGGTGATGGGGTGCCAGGTGCCTGTGGCACCTGCTTGGCACCGACCGGAGCAAAGCGGAGACCGAACCCGTGGGTTCGATTCACATCACCTTAAAATGGTTCACTTAGGCAAAAAAATAGAGCGGGTGATGGGAATCGAACCCACGTATCTAGCTTGGAAGGCTAGTGTTCTACCATTGAACTACACCCGCATAATCACTGATATCTCAGTGCTTTGTTAAGATATCATAATTATATTATAAAGTCAAGTATTTTATGCCAATATGTTCTTTCTGACATGTTTTATCGACACATATACTTGACATTATCTGTTCTTAGGAATAAATTATGTTAGTTGCATTTTAGTTTGTAAAATATTATGGAGTAATTTCAATGACTAACAATTCAGACCTCATTTTTTCTAATATAGATATAAGGAAGCTTCTAATTCCTATCATGCTGGAAAATCTCTTGGCTTCACTTATGGGAACTGTTGATACTATGATGGTAAGTAATGTAGGTGCATCTGCTGTTTCAGCAGTATCGCTTGTTGATTCCATCAATATTCTTGTAATACAGGCCTTATCAGCACTTGCTGCCGGAGGTGCAATCCTGTGTTCCCAGTACATAGGAAGCAGCAACCCTAAAGGTGCCAACCGCGCTGCGAGACAGGTATTTCTTGTCATGACAGTGCTGTCGGTTTTCATATCAGCAATATGTCTCATTCTTCGTGTACCAATGCTTAAGTTCATCTTTGGTTCGGTAGAAGCTGAGGTTATGGCTGATTCACAGGCGTACTTCCTGTTTACCCTGTTGTCATTTCCATTTATTGGCCTGTATGACGCTGGTGCGTCCATTATGAGAGCCCAGAAGGACAGCAAAAGCCCTATGACAATATCAATAATATCCAACTTCCTTAATATAGGTGGTAATGCGATTCTTATATTCGGACTTGGCATGGGTGTTGCAGGGGCTGCACTATCAACACTTGCATCAAGAGTTTTCTGTGCAGTTGTTGTAATTATTAAATTAAGAAACCCTTCTCAGACTATCTGCGTAAACAGATATTACACAATCCGTCCCGACTGGAATTTAATTAAGAGAGTTTTATATATTGGTATTCCTTCAGGTATTGAAAACAGCATGTTCCAGTTTGGAAAGCTGGCAATCCAGTCAACAGTTTCAACGCTTGGAACTGCGGCCATCGCTGCAAATGCTGTGACCAATATTCTTGAAAACCTTAACGGAGTTGCCGCACAGGGTGTAGGTATCGGACTTATGACTATAGTAGGTCAGTGCATTGGAGCTGGAAGAAAAGATGAAGCCATATATTATATAAAGAAGCTCAGTAAAATGGCTGAAGCTGCCATTATTATAAGCTGTCTTGTTGTATTTGCATTGTGCAGGCCGATTACCATACTCGGTGGAATGGAAGCAGAAAGTGCAAGAATGTGTTTTGAGATGACTCTTTTCATAACAATAACCAAGCCAATATCATGGGTATTGTCATTCATTCCGGCGTACGGAATGCGTGCCGCCGGAGACGTGAAGTTTTCAATGATAACATCGTGTGCAAGCATGTGGTTATGTCGTGTAAGCTTTACTATATTCTTATGCCGTGTATATGGCTTTGGTCCTATTGCTGTATGGATTGGAATGTTTGCCGACTGGACTGTGCGCGGTATCGTGTTCACTATACGTTTCCACTCCCGCAGATGGCTTAATCATCATATAATTGACTGATCTTAACGAATTGGATTAACGATAAAAAACGCATGCCAGATTGAAAAAATCGGACATGCGTTTTATTATTTTGTTATAATTTATAATATTGTATTGTAAACCATATTATTACAATCAGCCATTATCCTAGAATCCCTTACAGTTACCCTTAAGAGTTGCTCCTGTAATATTAACTTTTCCATTAATATTAGTACAATCCTCAATAATAGCCTTGCCAAATGTTACTTTATAACCAAGTGCAGATGGTTTTCCTGTAAGTGGCCAGTGATAATTATTACCCTTATTAGAATCTGAAATACAATTCTTCATTGTTACAACACCACTCTGGTTGTTTCTATCGAAACCATTAGCATAGTTTCCCTTAGCTGTACATCCAATAAGCTTATGGTTAAGAGGATCAAGGTGAGCTGCCTTTCCTGGTGTTTTATTATCTACTCCACCCATCTTAAATCCGTTACCATCACCATATATTCCGTCACAGTATCCATTGTAGTTAGCCTGGCAGTTTACAAGTGTTACTGCTCCATGAGCTGCATAACAATCCCAGCCATCATCACTATTGTATTCAGCTACACAGTTTTCAAAATAATTGCCTTCACCTGAATGAAGTTTTACTGCAAAACCATCAGCATTCTCACCCTTAGCATCTGCATTATGATGAGACTTGCAATTATAAAACTTGTTATTAGCTCCTCCGTTGCTTACCTGAAAACCTGCGTCTTCATTATAACAGCATGTTACATACTTTAATGTATTATTAGAACCTGAAATAAAGATTCCATTATCAGAAGCATTCTTAACTGTAATGTTAGAAAGTGTGCTTCCATTACCTGATAATGTAATTCCTCTTCCTGAACTTCCGCTTGTCTGTGAGAAATCTATTGTCGCATTATTCTTTCCTGCAAGATTAACACCTGCTGGAAGTGAAACAGCTCCTGACTTAACTGTTCCATCAATAACTACTGTCTGTCCTGACTTAGCCTTCTTAAGTGCATCTGCTAAAGACATTCCACCAGCCTTAACCACATAATTACCTGATACAGATGAACCTGAAGATGAGCTGCTTCCTGATGAAGAGCTGCCTGAACCTGATGAACTTCCTGATGAAGAACCAGATGACGAGCTGCCATTAGAATCAACCTGTACTTTGTAAATGTTGATTCCGCTGTTCTCTGAATACAGATATATGTATCCCTTAGAACCTGAATATGAATATGTTCCTAAAGAAGCTGTCTTATTAGCTGCAATAGTTCCAAGCTTCTTTCCATTAGAATCAGCTACGATTAAATTACGGGTAGAGCTTCCACTGCTTCTTAACACTACCTTTATTGTATCAGAACCTGACACTGGTACCTTAACTGAACGGTATGATGTAGTGCCTGTACCAGAAAGAGCCAGACAATATGTATATGCTGTGCCATCTACTGTTACAGATTCCGCCTTAACCTTCATATTCTTACTGCTTGTTGCCATAAGACCAAGTCCGTCTACTGTAGTACTTGATTTAATAGTTCCTAACTTCTTAAAATTAGAATTCTTGAAATTCCATGAATTCTGTGTTGCCGCATTAGCTGACAACACTGGTGCTGCTGTAAAACATACTAATAATACTGCAACAACAGCTGCAAAAACCCTTCTTGCCTTCTTAATCATTATTAACCTCCCATACATTATAGATTAAATAGCAAAAGAGGCGTTATTTTGCTGGCAGTGTCCGATATCATGCAAAATAAATCGCCTCTGATGCTAAAAATACCATAATAAAGATAAAAATGAAATGGCTTAAAATTACAAAGATTTACGCAAGTGTTTGTGCATTTTGTATAGTTAGTTCTGAAATATACCGTTTTCTTAATACATTTTTACTTAAAAACTGATTTATTGCTATTACACAATCACTCTCTATTATCTTTCAGGCTTTCAACCATATCAACCCTGTCAGCCTTTCTTCTCACAGTAAGAAGTGATACTGCATAGCATGCAATCACTATTACTATAGTCAGTATTATGCTCTGTGCTGTTATTACCGGTGTGTAAAGCACCCCCTCCATTCCAGAATATATCCTGAATACCACAACCATCATAAAATACCCTGTAAGCAATCCGACTGCTATACCAAACGGTATTATTATATGGTTTACATCAATAATCATTCTGTTAATTTCACGGTTCTTAAGTCCGAGTACTTTAAGCATTGATATGTTGTGGCGGTTCTCTGAAATAAGCATATTTACAGATACATACAATGCCGCAATACATATAATCGCACCGATTACCGCAAGTGAATATATAATTGCACCCATCTCTGTAAGAATAGTCTTCATCTGCTCCCTGATGTCATCTGATGTCACCGTCTTAGATATCTCATCGCCTAAGTCAAGCTTCTTCTCTGACAGCAGTCCGTTGTATGTTCCGTCATCCCATACGAGCAGTTTTCTTGCATTGTTCTGGCTGCACACAAGCAACTTCTGGCTGTCATTCATTATAATTCCGCTTATTGTGACTTTCTTTTCTTCCATTGTAATAGGATTAACAAATGTAAATTCGTCCCCGGCTTCGAGCTTATAGGCGTATGCCATTACATTTGTAACATAATATCCATTGGAAAGGTCTGCCCTGCTACCATCCTCAGTATCAATATTCAGATACTTCACATCTGTATCCGCGCCTATCAGTGAAAATGAAGAGCCGTCATACTCGTATTTTCCTATAACAAGCTCATCTGTTCCTGCCACTTCATCTGTCTTTAGGCGGTTAAGCACATATTCATACTTAAAACTTCCCATGCTGTCAGCACCTCTGTCAATTACATTATTGATAGAGTCTATAAACATAAACGCAACTGTTATCATCAGTGCCCCTAAAAATGCACCTAAAAATACAACAAGGCTTCTTCCCGGATTGGCAAGTATGCTTCTTAATGCGAACTTATTTCTTACCTTGCCCTTCTTACCGGCTAATACATGTCTTGTTCTGCTGTCACCATCTGCATTGCCATTAAGCATTTCTACAGTGTCTTTCTTTAAGAGCTTAGACACTTTATGTGCTGCCTCAAGCATATAGATAGCCGTAGGAATTATTATTCCTATAACCGCTATCGAAATTGGAAGTGTGAAATGGACCGGCATTGGCTCATAATCTGCAAGGCTCATTTCGCCATATGGCTGCTGTATTATCTTGGTAATAATTGTAACAATAATTCCACCGGCAAGTCCCGGAATCATGGCAAGCACACTGTAATGCCACATAAGTTGTCTTTTAGTGTAGCCAAGTGCTGACAGTGTACCAATCATTTTCTGTTCCTGCTTTATCTTTCTGCCTATTATAATAGCTATAAGTGCAACTGTAATGAGCGGCAGTGTAAACAGAAATACAAATGCCATAATAAGAAACATTATTGCCTGATCATCAACCATTGTAATTCTCTGGTTATTGTCTTTAGCAAGATAGCTGTTTATCTTGTACTGCTCGTTCATGTCTTTCCTGAACTGTGTCACATCACTGTCGTCACTGTATACTACCTTGTACTGACATGAGCTTGCCTCAAGCGCATCGTACGCACTATCTGTCATGTATGCAAGGAAAAATGATGTGATATTCTTGTATGAATCATCAGTATTCTCAAGCATATACAGGTAATCAGGTCTTAAGAAATATCCTGTAACCTTGTATTCTTTTCCCTTAATTGTGAGCCTGTCGCCAATACTTACATGCTCACTTTCAGCATATCCCTTTGATATAACAATCTCATCATCGTTAAATATGTCATTTCCATCAATCACCTCATAAAGGTCGATTTTCTTATTGCGTTTGAAAACCCTTACTTTATATCCGTCCTCATTAATATTTACATAATGCTCTTTCTCAAATGTAACATTATATTTCTTCTCTATATTACTAATCTCGTTATCCGGTATCTCCACATATGTTGTAAATGTGGCATCTTCCAGCTTATTATCTATAAAGAATTGGTCACCATATGATTTAATTCCTGTTCCTGCTATGTAAAAAAGATAGAACAGCAGCAGGGCAACTACGGTAAGAACTGCCGCAGCTATATAAAACGACAGATTCTCTTTAACATTTCTTAAATATCTCTTGTTAAGAGTCATAACCAGCCTCCTCATAATCACATTTTAAAATTCATACTTGTGCTTCAGCTTTTACAGTTCAAGTTCTTCTGCACTACGCTTACTGTTGTTATCTGTGCAGGAAGCAACCTGACCGTCCTTAATTCTTATGACTGTGTCTGCCATATCAGCTATTGCTTCATTATGTGTTATGATTATAATTGTAGTCTTAAACTGTTCATTGACTTTCTCTATGAATTTCAGGACATTTCTTGATGACCTGGAATCAAGCGCACCTGTAAGTTCATCGCACAGTAGAATCTTAGGATTCTTGATTAATGCTCTTGCTATAGCAACTCTCTGTTGCTGTCCACCTGAAAGTTCCTTAGGAAAACGATTCTTGTATTTGTCAATATCAAGTGCTTTCATTACCTCTTCTATATCCATTGGCTGCTTTGCAATATCAGCGACAACCTGAATATTCTCCTGCACAGTAAGGTCTGGAATCAGATTGTAAAACTGGAATACAAATCCAACATCTTCCCTTCTGTAGTCTGTCATTTTCTTCTTGTCACTTCTGCTTATGTTCCTGCCTGAAATTGTAATTTCGCCTGAATCAAGTGAATCAAGACCTCCAATCATATTAAGAAGCGTACTCTTTCCTGAACCTGAAGGTCCGAGAATTACATATATCTTTCCTTCTCCCAAAGACAGGCTCACGCCGTCAAGTGCGTTGACAAGTGTCTCACCCTCGCCATAATGTTTTCTTGCATCTTTAATATCTATAAACATATATTTCCTCCTATCATTTTCATAGTAGCAACTAGCTTCTGTTAGCTTATACTAACCATATTGTGATAATAGCACTTGTAATAGTAATTAACAAGGGGATTTCACATAAAATACGACGCGCCAGTTTCCTGACACGCCGCATTTTGGGGATAGTTTTATTATGAATACAGATATAAGCATTTATTAATATGCAGCTTCATATATTTCAAGTATCTGCTCCTCACTAAGCTGCACATAGTTGTTCCTGAGGAGTCTCTGCTGAGTCTTTATTACATCACCTGCAAATATTGCAAGGTCCGATTTCTTCACTCCGAATTCTTCAAGTGGCGCACTCTTTAACACCTTGTCCATAAGTGCATAAAGTTCTTCGAGTGCATTTTCAGGTGCTACAGAAAGACTTTCTGCGATTACAGCCTCAAGGTCATTGATTCTGCCTGTTGGCTTAATCTTTTTATACATCTTCATGACATCTTTAAACATCAGCTGGTTAGACTGTCCATGAGGTATGTGATATACAGAACCTAATGGATATGCACAGGCATGAACCGCTGCACATCCTGCATAGCCGAATCCAAGTCCTGCCCAGTTAGAAGCCTTTAAGAAATCTGCCGCATAAGCCTTCCATGCGTCTTCACCTCCGGCTTCCACGGACTTTTTCCAGCATGTAAGAATAGTCTTAAGTGCCTCTGTTGAGAAAATTCTTGAAATGCTGCAGCCGTTAGGACTTAAGAAGGATTCAACACTATGAACCATCGCATCTATTGATGAAGTTGCAAATATCTTATATGGAAGTGAGTCTAACATATTAGTTATCATGACTGCACTGTCTGCAATCATTGCCGGGTCTGCGAGTCCCATCTTAACGCCCTTACTAACACGGTTAATTACTGAAACATTAGTAACCTCGCTGCCTGTTCCACATGTTGTAGGAACAATGATAAGCGGATGAACTTTGCTAAGACTTCCTACTTTATCATAGAGGTCATCTACAGTATCGTCCTTTCCTGCAACCGCAACAACCTTTGCAATATCAATAACTGTACCGCCGCCAACTGCAATTATACGGTCATAAGTCTTATCACGAAGTTTATTAAGAATTGCATCAACCATGCCGTCTGTCGGCTCACCCTTGCCGTATTTCTCACGGAAAAGTGTCTGTACTCCTGTGTTAAGCGGAGCAATATATTTATCAAATGTATGCTCACCGCATAACACAAGGTCATCAGCACCGATTCCAGCTTCTTTAGCAAACTGTTCAAATGTATCAAATTCCTGTATTTCTGTCTTTATAGAAAAGCCTTTCATCTGCCTTAAGCCTCCTTCTTTAACTGCTTTACATCATCCTGCTCGAACTTGCGGTCAATCATATCAATAATCATATCCGCTGTCTCATCCCAGCCTAAGATGCTGCTGTTAATAAGCATATCTCTTGTATGCCTGTCGCCACGCTTCTTTCCTGTAATATACTCATGTCTTGCATGCTGTGCCTTATCAACAGACTCCCATTCTTCCTTAGCCTTACGCATATTCTTGATACCTTTTTCCTTCATGACCGCTGCAATCTCATCTTCCTGCGGTGCATATATGAACACATTAAGAACATCATCCCTGTTTCTTAAAATGTAGTCGCTGCTTCGTCCAACAATGACGCATGATGACCTGTTGGCAAAATCATTGATTGCCTGGAACTGTGCATCAATAACCCTGTTAGAAAGGTTTGCATATCTCACACCATATGATGTGTCAAATGCGTATCTTACGCCAATCTTTGTATCAGCCTCCTCAACAAGTCCCTTATCTACACCAATCTGTGCAACTACCTTATCAACAAGATCTCTGTTGTAATACTCGATTCCTAACCTGTCGGCAATCATCTTGGCAATCTGTGGACCGCCACTTCCATACTCACATCCGACAGTAATAACAAAATGTCTGTCCGGATACTTTGCATTTGGAAGTACTGCCTCTTCCTGTTCTTCTGCCTTTCCACCGTCCTCGACAATGAATATATCACGTCCGAACTCTGCACCGTATTTCTTCTTAGAATAGAAGTAGAAGAACGCACCAAGTGCAAGCCAGATACCAACTACAATCCATTCCTGCCATACAAGTGCGGCTGAAAATGAAGCTGGAACAATGTAGAGTAATGTCATGAAGCCTGCCATAAGTACTGCCATAACTCCAACAAATCTGCCTGCCTTAACCTTGTAAGGTCTTGCCATCTCAGGCTTCTTCTTACGAAGGATACAGAATGAAATTGAAACAAACATATAAGCAATAACACAACCAAATGAAGCTGCATCAACTAACCATACAAGCACGCCTCTTCCAAAGAAAGGTGCTACAACGCAGGCAATACCACAAAGGATAATGGCTGCTTCAGGAGTCTTATGCTTTCCTAATTTACCAAACATTTTAGGAATCATAAGAGACTCACCCATTGAGTAAAGTGCACGACTGCCACCCATCAGGAATGAGTTCCATGATGTGATGATTCCACAAAGACCACCTATAATAAGCACTTTGCCCATAAGCGGTGACCTGAACGCTATCTCAATTGCCTTGGCAGATACAAGTCCGTTCTGTGAAGACATTTCCTGTGCGATTGCACTCTGTGGCATTATGTAGCAGACTGCAAATATGATAAGGAGATACCATGCAACAGCTAAGAATATAGACAGAAGCATTATCTTACCAATTTTCTTGTATGGCACATTAATCTCCTCTGCTGCCTGTGGAATTACATCAAATCCTATAAAGAGGAATGGTGTCATGCAGGCTACCTTGAACACGCTGCCAAGAGTAGTACCTGTGCCTGATTCCCACATTTGTCCTGTAATGTTAGCACCATCACCGTTAACTGCTGAACCGACTACAAGAAGAATTCCTGCGATAGCGATAATTGCTGTGAGGACAGTCTGTAATATAGCGGCTGTCTTCGCACCTCTTATATTGATAAATGTGATTAACACTGCAACGCCGACACCCAACAGAATTGTTGTCAGATAAATGTCTTTTCCAGCTATTGAATACAGGTAAACCTGATTAAATTCAGGGAAAAGGTATGTGATAACTGTTGGAAGTGCGGTTGCCTCAAATGCTGAGGTAGCCACATATCCCAATATAATCATCCATGTACACACAAAAGAACCTGTAGGTCCCATTGCCCTGTAACTGAATACATGTTCACCACCACACTGCGGCATTGCTGATGTAAGCTCTGCGTAGGTAAGTCCTACGAAGAATACCATAACGCCACCGATAAGCATTGCTATGATTGAACCGGCAAAGCCAGCCGTTGTAATCCAGTCACCAGAGTTAATTACCCAGCCCCAGCCTATCATCGCACCAAATGCGATAACAAGTATGTCCCAGGCACCCATTACCTTATCAAATTTCGATTTCTGCTCCATAATATATCCTCCCACAATTAAGTTGTGGTTAAAACCACATTTGCACTACGCTTCCAAAGCTTCCTTTAAAGCTTCCTCGAAGATTTCAAGACCTCTCTCCATCTGCTCATCTGTCATTGTAAGAGGTGCTAAGAATCTTACTGTATTGCTTGCTGTACCACAGCTTTCAAGAAGAAGTCCCTTCTGGATAGCATTCTGGATAAGGTCTGCAACAAGCTTAGTTGCTGGCTCTTTAGTCTCTCTGTCCTTAACGAACTCTATACCAACCATTGCGCCAAGTCCTCTTACATCACCGATGACATCATATTTGTCCTGAAGCTCCTTGTAACGCTTCATAACTGTCTCTCCAATATGTCTTGCCTTAGCTGCATAATCATCACGCTTCATAACATCCATTACTGCAAGTGCTGCGGCTGCTGCAACAGGGTTACCACAGAATGTACCACCGATAGTTCCTGCTGGAGCTGCGTCCATAACCTCTGCTCTTGCTGTGATTGCTGAGATTGGAAGTCCTGCACCAAGTGACTTGGCTGTTGTTATAATATCAGGTGCTGCACCTGCCTCAGCCCAGTACTCAGATGCGTAATACTTTCCTGTTCTGCAGTTACCACACTGAACCTCATCAGCTATCATTAAGATTCCGTTGTCATCACATATCTTTCTTACTGCCTTCACCCACTCGATTGGTGCAGGGATAAATCCGCCTTCACCCTGGAATGGTTCAACGATCATGCAGGCGATTTCACTTGCTGGTGCGCCCTCATCAAATATTCTGTTAAGTTCATCTATGTAATACTGAATTGCCTCTGCTTCTGTGTATCCCTTAGGTGCTCTGTAAAGATATGGATAAGGTGCTCTGTAGATACCTGCTGGGAAAGGTCCCATGCCTACTGCATATACCTTCTTGGCTGTAAGTGCCATTGTAAGATTAGTTCTTCCATGGAAAGCACCTGTAAAACAGATAACTCCGTTTCTCTTTGTAAATGCTTTGGCAATCTTAATTGCATTTTCATCACACTCAGCACCTGAGTTAGCAAAATATGTTTTCTTTACATCACCCTTGCATGGCATTATTTCGTTAAGCTTTTCAGCAAGGCTTACATATCCGTCATGAACATATACATTGAAAATCGTGTGGAAATATTTTTCTGTCTGTGCCTTAACTGCTTCAATTACTTCCGGATTAGAATAACCGATATTAAGAACGCCAACGCCGCCAACCCAGTCAAGGAACTTATTGCCATCAAGATCTTCAAACATTGCTCCGCCGCCCTGCTTGATACATATTGGATAAGCCTTTCCGCAGAGTGCCTTTGGAATTGCTGCATCTCTTCTGTCGAGAAGTGCCTTTGACTTAGGTCCTGGAACCTGCTCTGTAATAATTTCTGGAAGTGCCTTTGATAATTCTGTAGTTGTCATAATAAAATCCTCCTTATTGATGAAACTCTCAAAAGAGAAAGGCGCCGAGAATTATCCATTCTCGACGCCTTTGTCTTTTAAAAACTTTAATTTATTTTCTTTATGGTCTGAATTATACTATTTTCTCTTTCTTTATCAATGTTTCTGATTAACTATATTAATTGTGCACCGTGCACAAATAGATACTTTCACACTGAATCTGCATTTATTTTCTGCCGCGATAGCTTCTTATCATAAATGCAAGCTTTAACTCAAGGCATGTATCCAGATTCTCAAAATCAACCCCAAGCAGTTCTCTTATCTTGTTAAGCCTGTAATTGAGCGTGTTCCTGTGAATAATCAGACTCTGCGCTGTCTCTTTTACATTGCAGTTGTGGTTAAGAAAGCTCTCCAGTGTCTCGCACAGACTGCCGTTATTAATCTCGTCAGCGTCTATCAGCTTGCCGATATTCTTCACAACATAATCATCCAGAAACCTGCTGTCCGTAACCTTCGATATAAATGTATATATTCCCTGCTCTTTATAAAAAAAGATTCGTTCCTCCGTATCCGAAACCAAAGCAACTTTAACTGCTTCTGCAGCTTCTCTTCGGCTGCTCTTCACATCTTCAAGATATTCAACGCTGCTTCCAATTCCAGCCTTAAGACAAATGTGATGTTTCCTTTCAGCATTTTCAATGATACGCTTTAACACAGCCTTCAAGTCCTCATCACTTATCCTGTCCGTCGAAACAAGTGCAAGAACGCTTCCAGTCTGCGGCATTACAAGCACATTCCCCGAATAAAATGAGAACTCCATATTGATAATGCTTCTTATCTCCTGTCCTGTTGATAATAAATCTTTGCTGCCACGACGGTTCTTTCCAAATACGAATTCAACAACACAGAAGCTTCCAGTCAGGTCAATTCCAAGAAACTGTGCCTGCTCAAGCACACTGTCACGGTTAAGATGCTCCGCATCAAGGATTGACGCAAATACCTGCTCCTCAAGGTTTCTGTTGTTCTCCTCAAGTACAAGCCTTTTACACAATATCTGTGACAAATCCACAAGCGGGAATTTCTCCGGCAATTCAAAAAGTGGAAGTTCTTCTTTATTACAGTACGCGATAAGCTCCGGCAGAATCTGTCCCTCATTGATTCCAAGCGCTGCAATCCCATAATCGACCATGCTTGTAATCAGTGCCATCAGTTTATTCTTATCCTCCGTCACATCAGGATTCGTCAACACCACGAACTCATCGCCATGAATATAATCTTCAACATGATACTCGTTCTTAACACACTGCAGGCAGTCCGCAAAATATATCCACCTTATCGTGTTCTTCATGCCAGCAGCTCCTGCCTTCATATTCAGAACATTATTTAGTTGTGGAATTCTTGTCATATCTTCGCAATTCATGTTGTCACCTACCTAAGTTAGATTACTAACCATCTTAAATAATTCTCTTACATCTTTCCCATTATGTAAAATAACAATATTTTCTAATCCATTTTTTTCAATATATTTTTCTGCATCATGTGTAAAACCTGATGTAGACACAATAATTCCTCTATTTATTTTATCATTAACAATCGTACTATGAAATTCTTTAACACAGGATACTCCAATTTTCCCTCTCCTATTTTTACACTGTACATAGCTTATCGTTTTGCCCCAGATATCATTCTGTTTAATTATTATATCTTTTCCACCATCCCTAGTCATTTTGGTATGCTCAACATTATATTTTTTTCTTCTATATGCCTCTAACATCAATATTTCAAAATCAAACCCAGATATGTCATATATATCATCATAATTTTCAAAAAAATAATTATACACCTTATTAAATGCCAATTTTTTATACAATTTAAAAATCGGATTATTGTTAAATGTTCCATCACTATTAATATGCTTCTTTGAAATATCTCCTATTAATTCAATAATTCCATATATATCGTTAGTTAGCAATATAAATAGTCCAAACATGTAATTTGTCATATGAGACAAACGCTCTTCTCTTTTATAATTATATGTTTCCACACATATTCCATCATCATTTCCATATAAAATATAATCTATCTTCATATCAAACAGTTCACCTTTTATGTTAATAATTCATCTCAAAATGCTGGTAATCTTTTGCATGTTCCCAGTCGCCGCCCCACTCAAATCCATGCTGCATAAACACCTTGTAGCACAAATCGTCATGGTCAATCTTATGTGGGAATTCAATGCTTCTGTCCGTATACTTTTCAGCATTGGCAGGCTCTACATTTCTTCTGCCATCAACATTTTTCACATAAGGATTATAAAGCGTGTTGATGTCAACCGCCAGCCCTAACGCATGCTTTGACAGCTTCGTCGAATAGGAAATGTACCTGAAATTAAACGCTGAAGAATTATTATCCCTCATCGACTTCTCGTCATCAGCATCATATTCATCAATAAGTCTGATTTTTTCAATCTCATAACCAGCCTCGTAAAGCTGCTTAAATATATCAAGCACATCATCAGCAATCAGCCTGTTCACAACCAGCTCTCCTATGTGCGTTTTCCCATCAAATCCGACATGCAAAACTTTAAGATACCGCAAATCTTCTCTTGGCACGGTGCAGTTGTCCTTAAATGATTTCCCCTGCATCTTTGCAAATATGTCGTCTGGAATTGGTGATATGGTAAATGGTTGGGTGTTCATGTACTTGCTCCTTTATTTCTGATACTCACATTATGTTATTCTGCAATTCTTACATATGCAGAATGCAGGCTTCTATTTTTGTTCTTTGGCTTGCCCTTAGCGATGTGATTTTAACATATCCTTTGGGTTTCTTTGCATTTGCAACAAAAGAATAGTAACTGTGTTGAAGTTGATTGCGTAATACCTATAAGTATTACTTACTCTCTCAACATCTTTCCTGCAAATGGCGTTATTTGACTATCATATGAATTTACACTACTCTCAAACTGTAAAATCATTCTTGTTTTATCTGCTCTGGTTTGACTATCATATGAATTTACACTACTCTCAAACCAGAAACCGTAGCACAGGAATTAAGCAATGTTTGACTATCATATGAATTTACACTACTCTCAAACATGACCTTCCGCTTATGTGTGCGCCCCGGCGTTTGACTATCATATGAATTTACACTACTCTCAAACTTAGTGATTATAGAGCATATGGCATTAATGGTTTGACTATCATATGAATCTCAAACTAATGCCGTTATGTTAATTTTATTAGACTTGTTTGACTATCATATGAATTTACACTACTCTCAAACCAATTATAGCAACGAAGAAGATGTTGTATAGTTTGACTATCATATGAATTTACACTACTCTCAAACTAATCAGGAAGAGTAACTAAGAAAGACCGGGTTTGACTATCATATGAATTTACACTACTCTCAAACTCTAATATGGCCAAGTATGACGATGAAATAGTTTGACTATCATATGAATTTACACTACTCTCAAACGTCGTCCTTCTGCGGCGTTTTAGAAAGATTGTTTGACTATCATATGAATTTACACTACTCTCAAACGGTCAGTGGCATATCCGCAAGCCTGTACCAGTTTGACTATCATATGAATTTACACTACTCTCAAACACCCAAGAAAGCTATTAACACGGGCTTATAGTTTGACTATCATATGAATTTACACTACTCTCAAACATTAATCGCGGCGGCAAGAAAGATAACTTTGTTTGACTATCATATGAATTTACACTACTCTCAAACTGGTTTCTACGCTGAAAATACATATTACGAGTTTGACTATCATATGAATTTACACTACTCTCAAACTACAATGGTTGTTATTGCAATCGTCAAGTTGTTTGACTATCATATGAATTTACACTACTCTCAAACTCTGTCGTAGTTATCCCATTGCACTAAATCGTTTGACTATCATATGAATTTACACTACTCTCAAACGGGAATTATATATTTATATTAATTGTCGTGGTTTGACTATCATATGAATTTACACTACTCTCAAACTTGTCGATAGATATGATGCTTCTATATATTGTTTGACTATCATATGAATTTACACTACTCTCAAACATTCATACACAATAAATTAGAGAATAGGAGGTTTGACTATCATATGAATTTACACTACTCTCAAACCCCGACCATTGTGCAAGCGTAAGCGTTTCTGTTTGACTATCATATGAATTTACACTACTCTCAAACGTCGAAAGGGAATTTGGCAAAACATTATTCGTTTGACTATCATATGAATTTACACTACTCTCAAACCTTGCAAGGCGGGAGATACAGTATATGTTAGTTTGACTATCATATGAATTTACACTACTCTCAAACGTGTACTGTATGCGGTTCTGTGTTAAATTAGTTTGACTATCATATGAATTTACACTACTCTCAAACGGTGTGATAGTGATATGTCACTGTTTATCAGTTTGACTATCATATGAATTTACACTACTCTCAAACACACCTGTTGAAGATAATGAGTTAATGATGGTTTGACTATCATATGAATTTACACTACTCTCAAACACCCTATTATTGTTGAACCTTTAGATAACAGTTTGACTATCATATGAATTTACACTACTCTCAAACCCCTACATTTCACAATAGCGCCAAAACAAAGTTTGACTATCATATGAATTTACACTACTCTCAAACCTCAAATCCGATTCTCACCGAGTAAACATGTTCCTACATAACATGGGTACATTCATAATGATAACATTTTTATTCTAACTTTTAATAATAACACACATATCTTTATCTATAATGGTTACTTTTTCCTCCTCAATAATATCATTACTATCGTGGTTTTCAATTAACAATAAGTATATTTTCTCATAAAACATTTTCTTATACAGCAACTTTAATTCATCTTTTGTAAAATATGATTTTATGTTGACTAAAACAAATACTTTCTTACCAAACACCTCACTAATTACACATATGTAATCAATCAGTTTCTCCAATAAATTCTCAGGATTAGTCTCAAATTTAACATCTAACTGTTTAAAAAGGTCAGTAACATCACCTTCTTGATTACATTGCAATATATACGGCATATTATCCATTACATTAGATACCATGCCCAACATAGATGAATATAATATTCTCCACTCATTCAGCATTTCGCTCTCAACCACACTCTTTTCCATAACAGAATACAGTTTTGTTAAAACTCTTTTTTGATTAAGGTCTGTGGCAAATGGATCTATTATCAATTCTAATTTTTTTGAAAATGGTAATATTTCTCCATTATCTGATAAAATCCAGCCTGAATCATTATCTGAAAGCTGTTCTTTCAATTCACTGACAAAATCTGTGAATTTTTCCTGTTTCTCTAATATTAAGACAGCAACCCTCCCTTCTTCTAACTCTATTGGACATTCAAATTGTTCTTTTACAATCTTCACAATACTATTAACCTCCTATCATCATCCAATGTAGAATTAGTATTTTCTCCTACTATTATCTCCATTTTTGAATATTGTTTCTCAGTAAGTGTTAATATCTGCACCAATCCCTGCGGTGGCTTATTCTTCTTTACATTAGAGACAATTCCATCAACAACAGTAGCATTCAAAGCTAGCTTGCAGTATATAGATTCTTGCATCATCAGAAAACCGCTTTTAATTAAAAATTTCCTAAATTTATTATATTCTCTTATCTGAGATGATGATAAGACGGGTAAATCAAACATTACTATTACTCTCATATATCTATAACTCATTAGAATAAAACCTTATTAAAGACACATCATTATCATTAATAGCATCAAATACACTTTTACAATATATTTTTATTGCATTTACAACATAGTTTCTTTTTCCATCAATTGTAACCTCCTGATTAAGTATATTGACAAGTTGTAACTTTTCTTCTTTCTCAAGCTTTTCTGGTTTCATTTCATATACTTTTCTATCAACAAGTATTCTGAATGGCTCCATTAAGTCTGAACCGAGGTTAAACTGATTAAACATATTATCATGAAACAATCCCAACTGTGTAATATAACCATTAGATACTATTTCTCTGTTGAAAGTTGATAATATTATTCCATATCCATAATTCAATGCTGCATTAATAGGTATATCTAAACTCCTTGAAAAATCCATGCCAAACACTGCGTTAAAATATACCTTTGCAGCATGACCTTCTCGATTAGTTGTATCTCCTGGCTGAATCTCCTTTAAATATTCAGCCAGCATTACATTTTCTTTTTTACCTAAATCTTCTAAAAATCTTTGTTGATTTCTAATTTTTTCTGAGACTATTTCTGTCCACATCATTTTCTTAATTTCAGCAGTCCACCCAACCTGTTGCCTTACTTTTGCACTTGTATCATGGCTTCCATAGTAGCTTACTAATTCTGATGACGGATTTCTTTTTTCATCACAAAATATAACTTTTATTTTTCTCTTAGTAAGTTCACTAAGAAGCCCGACAGTCAGAGATACAGCTGTTGATTCTACTATAAGCATTGATATTTCGCTCAAATGTATCTTAGTTATCTCTGACTGTCTGACTATCATGTAATCCATTTTGTACTCAAGTTTAGCACTATTAGATATGACTACTATACGCCAGCTCATATATTAAGCAGGTCCGTCTCCTGCTTAAACAATCCCGTAACTGATTGATTAACAATTATAACATTGTTACAAGTTGATATAATTTTATTCTTTTTTATTATACCAGTAGCTTTTGCCTCTCCAAGCATACTTAAATCAGCTCCCATAATAGGTTTACATTGAAACAAATGTAATATTTCATTTAAAACTATACATTGACATTCTACTGATAATTGTTCAAATATTTCTCTTTTGTTTTTTAATTTATCAACAGGATTAGCTGGTCTTTTGCTATATATTGTATTGGTTAATTTATCAATAAACGTATCGTAAATTCTTATATTGCTCTCCTGTGTTAAACCATCATACTCTGTAACTGGAAGATTTTGTTTCTTATCCTTCCTTTGAGAATTCTTTTGGATATATTTCTCAAGCTTCTTCAAATATCTTTCTTGTTCTTGTGATACCATTAATTGTACAGCACATTGTAATATTAACTGCTTTCCTGTAGAGCCTCTAAGCAAAACAGGAAAATCATCTATGATCAAATATGTATTTTTCCGTATCTGAGATATCACTACCTTTGGATTCTTTAATCCATACACATTCTCAAAATATTCCATACAACTATTTGAATCATTTAAAAACTGATTTTTCATAAATAAAGGTACGGACTCTATACTTCTTTGTTTATTACCCTTTTTATCTTCTGATTCAATAAGAGTAAAAAATGCTGGTGTTATTGATTTGTATCCTCCATATATGTTTACATCTCGTCCTTTTTTTACTGGCATACTGGCATTTTCATCTTTACCTACCAATTGTTGATTAAACAAACCTCCATTTTGACCTCTTTTAATGGTTGTAACCTGCTGTGTATATTGTATATCCCTCTTGTTTATATTTTTCAACACATCCCTTAGTGTTCCATTATTACCTCTTTTCCATATAACTTTGTCATTCTTAATAAGGTCATAATTAAACATTTGATTAAGACTATATTCAGCATTTCTATTCTTCTTTAACCATTGTAATGGATTGTTAGTGAATTTTTCAAAATATACATTTCCTACAACTATATTAAGATATGCATCTTTTGCATGATGATAGTCATTTAAAGAGCGCACTTTTGTTATCTTAACATTATCCATATTCTTGAAATCTGAAACCAGATTAGCCTTCACATATGCCACTTTTGAATCTGGATACATTCTATTAAATAATCCAATTACAATTTTACTTGACTGCCTTGCTTCAACCAACTGCCTATTAATAAAACTTGCAAGTTCTTCATCAGTAAGTGAATCTTTTCTCATCAATCTATAATACTTTTCTTGTGAAATAAACCCCTTATTTAATAATTCCTTCCAGAAACCGTGCCTGTCTTTCTGTATTTCACTCGAAATCATTCCATTGCTTTTTTTAGCATTAAGTTCTCTTTTTACCAAAACAAGATTATCCAACGAATCGTCTTTTGTCTTTGATTGCGGATAAATGTGATCTCTATCATAAACATTTGCATCTGACAACCTTGACAAATCTATAGGTTCTCCCGAATACATGCATCTACCCATCTGTGTATAATACAGATATAATTTAATACTGTGAAAATCATCCTCTGGTCGTTGTTCTAATTCTTTTTTCCAATCCTTTGATTCGTCTTTACAACTTTCATACAAGCTTATTAATCTATCTTTTCGGGATACTGTACGCTTCTTTTCGCCAGCTCCTCTTGCAACTTCTACAAATATTTTAGCAGGCTCTTTTCCCATAATTTTTCTTATCTCTTCAGAAATTAATATAACCTGCCATACTGCTCTCTTAATAGAAGGCGAAGCAGCAATATCTTCAACAATATCCTTATATGAAATAGTCGCTATTTCTTTCATATTTTTATTGTTAATATTTTCTATTGTCTCTGAAAATGTATATTTCTGTCCTAAAAGCTGCATTAAATTATCCTGCGTGTCTCTCAGCGCACCTATTACCGTCCTAATCTCTCCGGTTTCTTTATCAGCACCTTCTATTTCACCCAGAAACTTTCTTGAGAGTCTTCCCCAGCCTTGATATTTTAATCTACTGACTTTTTTAATTTCTTCATCTGATATCTGATTGTCATCATACTGTTTTCTGATAACTCTTTTTAAGATTGATATTTCATCACCATATACTGTAATCCATAAAATTATCTGTTCCACCATAATCTTAACAGAATAATTATCAATCTTATCTCCCAGTATTTTTTTAAAATCAAGATATGAAGACATCGAACTTTTAAAATTTATATCAAATCCGGTGATTTCCTCATCGTCATTTATCAATCCTTCACTTTTTAAATACTCCCTTAAATTCCTACCTGTAACCTTCTTTTTCTTTTTAAACAAATTTTCGATAATGTCTTTTTTCAATTCAACATTCATTTTATTCGCACCAATTTTGACATTATTCAATTCATTTAACACATTAAACTCCTCATAAAGAAGTGCATGTTTTGGCAAAACATCTTCTCCAATGAGATATGTACATTTATTAGTCATTTTTCTAATAAATTTTTCTGCAGAAGCATCTTTATCTACTTTATTGTCAAAATTCCATGGTGTAATCTTACCATCAGATTTTCTTACCATCCAAGAATTAGTATTATTATAACTATTCAAAGGTCCCACATAGTATGGAACTCTAAACTCAAATATTTTAATAATCTTATCTGATACAGATAAACCATCTGCATCTTTTACACCCAAGAATGGCATATATTTTTCTGCTTTTGCTAAAATATCTTTTAATTCAATTTCTTGCACTTGATATGGTATCACTCCATTATCCTTTGATACCTGAATAGGAAGTATAGTATCTGCCTGAATTTCTTGTTCTATGAATTCATATTCAGACTGATTACTGACCGTCTTTTCTATCTTTCCCAATTGACCCTTTAAATTTTTTATAAAATCTTCTCTATTGCATCTTTTTATATTCTTTTTGTTTCCGTTAGAATTTACAAATCCTACATATGCACAATAATTACTTTTTCCTTCATCAACGAAAAATTCTTTATAGACTTTATGATTTTCCTTAAATAATTGTTTTAAAATTCTCAAATCTTCTTTGTGCTTATCATATAAATTAACCTTTGCAACTGACAAATATGATTTTCCATTTATTTCCCCATCATCTAGGATGTCTGCTAATATCGCCCAATCGTATACACATTTTATAATATCAATAACACCACATCGTTCACCTAATACATCTTCTAATTCAACCCGAAGCGTTTCATAAGATGATTCAGAAAAAGATATACTTGGCTTATCTATTTCTAATAAAGATTCATCATCAAATATATCAGCTACTTTTGCTTTCATTCCAGTAATAAGTGTAACTATTGACTTTATCTGTTTATTACTCTTATCAACATTTAATTCATTAAATATTTCATTGCATTTATCTCTTTTGGATTTCTTCTTATCTTTAAGAATTTCAGCTATTTTTTCTTCTGAATGACATACTAATTCTATTTCAAACTCATCTCTTAAGCATATCTTTAAATTATCAAATACAGAATGAAAAGATGTTGCGTTATTGACTGAACCTTGAAACAAAAAATGTCCCCTGTGCTTAACTATATGATGTACAGCAAGATATAACAGTCTGACGTCAAATTTCCTATCTTCCATAAGTAACGCTTTTCTTAAATGATATATTGTTGGAAATTCAGAATAATAATCAATATCAGAATAATCGTCATCATTAAACAATGTATATTTTTGTCCATTCGTTTTATCCGTTAATATCAATGGGCTTTCTTTCATTTTTACAAAAAAAGATTGATCAACTTTAGATATTTCTTCAGAAAACAATTCCTGTAAAAGCTGTATTCTCCATGCTCGTCTTTGAAGTCGTCTTCGACCACTTCTGAATGTTCTTCTTTCAGCTGCAGTCTGAGCTTCGTCAAACAACCTGCTTCCCCACATGTTTTTTCCATTAAATTTGAGGATATTATAATTTTCATCTGTTACAGCATATCCCACAGATTCTGTTCCAATATCTAATCCTAAATAATAATCTTGTTCCCTTCTACTTTTCATAATGTACCTCTCTTTTTTAGTTGACTATAAATAAAATATGTTTTATAATGTATTTGTTCATAAGATTGACTATCATATGAATTTACACTACAAGTTCAAATAAAGATTTTTCCAAATCGTTCGAAAGAACCATCCACAGTGTGGATATTTAAAAAGGCTTTTTAAGCCTTTATTTTTTTCTATTGAAATTATACAATATTTACTGTCCAATAAACATCCCTCTTATCCCAAACTTTTGTTCTTTATTCATATTGATTAGTTAATCTTTTTATTTCTTCTTTCATCATATCAACCACCGATTGTGGTCCTAATATTGTTACCCCTTCACCCAGACCTATAACCCATGCAAGAAATTGTCGGCTTACGGATACCTCTACATTTGTCACAAAATGTTCTTCATCTAAGCGAACCATTGATACATCTTTTCCAAATCTGTCAATCATTACACCTGCAAGTGAATTATCACATTTGATATGTACATATTCTTCTTTACCACCATACATTCCAAACATTTTTCTTGCATATGCTGCCATATCAAAATTATTAAAGCTCTTTTTCCCTTCTCTAAATTTTTTTATTGATTTAATATGTAGCATTTTGTCAACTCTGAAATGCTTTATTATATGTTCTACACTATCATAAGCAATAAGATAATAATTCTCATCATCCCATGACAATGACCATGGACTAACTTTATACCATATACCATTATGTCTTAATTCCATCTTTTTATCTACATTCCATTGAAAATATTGAAATGTTATTTGAAAATTATCTGCTATAGCCGAATGAATCCTATCAACATTATAATAAATACTTTCATTCATAGTTTTCACTCTACCTGCAACAAATACCTGACGTTGCAACTGGATTGCTTCGTATCTGCTAGCAAATGCTTCAATCTTTTTAATTAAATCATTTGATTTCTTTTCGGTTATAAATTTGGCTGACTGAACAGAATCTACAAGCAATTTAAGTTCAGCTAATTCAAACTGTCTGTTACCAATATGATAAGAATATGTTCTATCTTCCTTTGTCCCAATTATATCTAATCCATATAATCTTAAACTCTCTATATCATTATAAAGGCTTTTTCGCTCTGCACTTATATCATATAACTTTAACTTAGTCTTTATTTCTTCCATTGTCAGACTATGTGTTTCATCTGTATATTCTAATAATATTTTCATAAGATACATAAGCTTTAATTTTTGATTTGACGATTTAGCCATAACACCTCCCATTTTTTCTAACACATTTGCATTTTATATCATTATCCCCCTTTTCTCCTCTCCCTTCAACATCTTTTTTACGACAAAATTCGACAAATCATATTATCTTTAATCCCCCAACCCTTTCCATTATTATTTCTCCCGACCTATATTATATTTTTATTAACTACCCCAATGATGAAGGTGATTTATTAAATTAAAGAAAAATAGTTTTTTCGCAGCCTGCCGTTTAAATTGCTGGTGGGCGTTATTGACGGCTCTGACAATTAATATGTTTCTTTGACATATATAAAGTGCTATAATCAGCACATGAATACACGCGCCTGCGGCGCAGAAATGAGGTAACACATGCCATTTATTAATTCTAAGATAAGCACTTCTCTTACAGAAGCACAGGAAACTGAAATCAAAACACGTTTAGGTCAGGCTATCCAGACAATTCCTGGCAAGTCAGAAAATTGGCTCATGGTCGGTTTTGAGCCTGACTACAAGCTCTACTTCAGAGGAAGCAATGCCGAGCCTATGGCTATGGTCGAGGTTAGCGTTTACGGCAGTGAGAATCCATCTGCCTTTTCTAAACTCACTGGCCAGATATGTGACATTTTTAAAGATGTTCTTGGAATTGCACCAGATCATGTCTATGTAAAGTATCAGGCCGTTTCTAACTGGGGCTGGAATGGAGATAATTTCTAATATGCATTAATAAGCGGGACACTCTTTTATGAATGTCCCGCTTATATATTTCCTAAAATTCTTTTCTTTCCATAATCCGCACACTAATTGCATAAGAGAGCAAAAAAGCACTTAATACATTTGTCTTTACCAGCTTCGCAAATGCAATCAACGATGCCGTAACCGGCAGAAACACCAATACCACAGAAATCTGGGAAGCCATGTCTCCAAACCTTTCCATTGTTATTTTTCTCGGCCTATATTATAATTTTTATTAACTACACCAATGAAGGAGATTTATTAAATGAAGAAAAATAGTATCTTTCGCAGCCTGCCGTTTAAATTGCTGGTGGGCGTTATTGCTGGCGTCCTGGTGGGACTGCTGTTAAGTTCAACTGATGGCAATTCATTTTCACGTGCCATTTTGAATATTGTTGTAACTATGAAATATATTCTCAATCAGATAATTAATTTCTGCATACCGCTGATAATCATTGCATTTATTGCGCCTTCGATTACTCAGATGGGTAAAAATGCATCAAAGCTTCTTCTGATTGCAGTTACAATCGCATATACATCATCAGTTGGTGCTGCACTTTTCTCTACAGCATCCGGATATCTTTTGATACCACATTTGTCAATATCCTCTACTGCTGATGGATTGAAAGAGCTTCCGGCTGCGGTTTTCGAATTATCAATCCCGCAGATAATGCCTGTTATGAGTGCACTTGTGTTCTCAATTATGATTGGACTTGCTGCCGCTTGGACAAAAGCAGAATTGATTTCAAATATTCTTGAAGAATTCCAGAAAATCGTGCTTGCAATTGTATCAAGAATCATGATACCGATTCTTCCATTTTTCATCGGACTTACTTTCTGCGGACTCTCATACGAAGGTTCAATAACAAAGCAGGTTCCTGTGTTCCTGAAAATCATAATTATTGTATTAATCGGACATTACATTTGGATGACTCTGCTTTACACAATCGCAGGATTGTATTCTAAGAAGAACCCGATTGAAGTAATCAGACATTACGGTCCTGCATACCTGACATCAATTGGAACAATGTCATCTGCTGCCACACTCGCAGTTGCACTCCAGTGTGCCGGCAAATCAAAGGTTTTGAGAAAGGACATGGTCTCTTTTGGAATTCCTTTGTTTGCAAATATACATTTATGTGGCTCAGTGCTGACAGAGGTATTTTTCTGCATGACTGTATCAAAGATTTTGTATGGCACTATTCCATCAGCTGGAACTATGCTTCTGTTCTGCGTGCTTCTCGGAATATTTGCAATCGGCGCGCCTGGTGTACCTGGCGGAACAGTTATGGCTTCGCTCGGACTTATTACCGGCGTGCTTGGATTTAACGACACTGGAACTGCCCTTATGCTTACAATATTTGCACTTCAGGACAGCTTCGGAACAGCCTGCAATGTAACAGGCGACGGTGCGCTCACACTTATCCTGACTGGATATGCAGAGCGCCACGGCATCAAAGAAGGTACTGACAATTAATATATTTCTTTGACATATGTAAAGTGCTATAATCATCACATGAATACACGCGCCTTTGGCGCAGAAATGAGGTAACATATGCCATTTATCAATTCTAAGATAAGCACTTCTCTTACAGAAGCACAGGAATCTGAAATCAAAACACGTTTAGGTCAGGCTATCCAGACAATTCCCGGCAAGTCAGAAAGCTGGCTCATGGTCGGCTTTGACCCTGACTACAAGCTCTACTTCAGAGGAAGCAATGCCGAGCCTATAGCTATGGTCGAGGTCAGCGTTTACGGCAGTGAAAATCCATCTGCCTTTTCTAAACTGACTGGCCAGATATGTGACATTTTTAAAGATGTTCTTGGCATCGCACCAGATCATGTCTATGTAAAATATCAGGCTGTTTCTAACTGGGGATGGAATGGTGATAATTTCTAATATGCATTAATAAGCGGGACACTCTTTTATTTATGAATGTCCCGCTTAAATATTTTTTCTAAAATTCTTTCTTTTCCATAATCCGGACACTAATTGCATAAGAGAGCAGTATGAGAAGTACTGTCACTACCACTGCAATTCCTGCAAGTATCCAGCCATTCATTTGGTTTAAAAATGAAACGGCACTTAATACATTTGTCCTTACCAGCTTCGCAAATGCAATGACAGACGCTCCCATTACACCACATGCCCCCGAAATGACTACTCTGCTCTTTTCTACTCCTGATACTAGCTGCAGCGGAATCAATAATGCAATCAACAATGCCGTAACTGGTAGAAACACCAATACCATAGGAATCTGGGAAGCCATGTCTACCGGCATCTGCTGTTTCATTTCCATGATCATGTAAAGTCCCGCTGCCACAAGCCATGAAACCGTTCCTCCTGTAAGACAGAAAAAATATTTTTCCCTCACATACGTTTCTGCATCAATTGGCAAAGTCATCAAAAATCCATATCCTTTATCAAGCTCGTCATAGGTAACTGTATTTATCAGAAAAATACTGATTACAAACGGCAACCACCCCAGGATAACCGCTTCATTCTGTAATCCTATCACCACTCCAATGATAAGAAATAAAATTAATGCCTGTTTATTACACCACATTAACCGGATATCTTTTTCTATTAAACCTGCCATTATCTGTACCCTCCCGTCATCATAAGAATTAATTCATCAATTCCGCCCTGCTCCACCGCAATCTGCGGATAATTTTCCTGATAAAATCTTCTGTCATTAGTAAAGCAGGCATAACCATAAGTTTCTTTCTGTACTTTTATGACTGCTGTCTTGTCTAATGTCCTGTATTGTTCCTCATTCACCTTCAAAATACCATACTGCTCTAAAATAACATCTGTGTCCTCATGCAAAATGATTTTTCCGTCATGAATGAGATAAATGTCGTCACAAAGTGACTCCAAATCTGTGGAAATGTGCGATGTAATCAATATTGTGCGCTTCTCGTCCTGCGCTATATATTCCCGTAGCAAATCAAGGATTTCATTCCTTGCCTCCACATCAAGCCCTGCGGTCGGCTCATCTAAAATCAACAAATCAGCTTTATGGCTGATTGCTGTCAGCACCCTCAGTTTTGCTTTCATACCTGTGGAAAATTCTTTTAATTTCTTCTTCCGTGGAAGCTTTAAAGCCTCACATTTTTGGTCAAAAAAATCCTTCTGGAAATCAGGATACATTTTAGCAAGGATATGCCAGACATCTTCCACCGTAAATTGTGAACTAAAGCCTGCCTCCGTCAAAGATACTCCGATTTTCTGCTTTACCGCAGCCGGAAGCTCTCCACCTTCGTTACCAAACACACAAATCTTTCCAGCATCCGGCTTTACCAGTCCAAGTATCAGTTTAATTGCCGTACTTTTTCCTGCGCCGTTTTTTCCTACAAACCCTGTAATTCTCCCCTCTGGTATTTCCAAGGATAGTTCCAGTTCAAAGTCCTTATATTTTTTTCGGACATTCTGCATTGTTATCATAATTCGCCTTTCTATTTCTCATCAAGTATGAGCTTTACAACCTCTAAGATTTCTTCTTTCTCCATCCCAATTGCCACTGCCCGGTCAATGGCTTTGTCAAAGTCCTCTTCCACAGCAATTCTTCTCGCCTCCGACGCAAGCTGTTTATCCGAAGCAGTCACATATGTTCCCTTTCCGTGAACAGTCGTAACAAAGCCTTCCTCTTCTAACTTGTCATAAGCTTTCTTTACAGTCAGCGCGCTGATGCGAAGTTCCCCTGCAAGCGTCCTCACAGACGGAAGTGCCTCTCCCTCTTTTAATACAGACTGGATAATCTCTGACTTTATCTGCTCCATAAGCTGTTCGTAAATCGGAACCATGGAAGAATGATTTAATATAATATGCATATTTTTCTTTTCTCCTTTGTGATAAACAGTATATAACAGTTGATGTGTGTTGTCAACTGTTATATACTGTTTATTAAAAATATACAAAATAAGAGCCACTCTAAGGTGACTCTCATTTATTTTTATATTTAACTTAACTAAAATATTTTACCTATTTTTCTGTTAATCTACAAGAAGTTCCCTACAATAATATTTTAATCCTTTTTGAGCATTCTCTTTCTTATAAATATAAAAATCGTACCAAACTTTCAAAGTTTAGTACGATATCTCCACTATAATAGGATTATTTCCTCTCGACTATCCAACCAGCTTATCTAACATTCCTACAATCTTTTCTCTTTCACCACAGCCATTAGTCTTAAATCTTAATAATGGAATTTCATACAAATCCATTATGCGGTCCTTTAATAAATCTCTTGAAGCCTGTACGGTATCCTTTTTATGAAATTCATATCCATCAACTTCAATCGCTAAAACCGGCTTTTTACTGATTCTGTTGTAAATCAGAAAATCCAGATGTGTTGCAGGATTCATTGCATACTGGCACTCTCTGTCATTTAATAGTTGAGGATTTTTAATCAGCATATTCAATGGAAAATGACAAATAACATCTAAACTTGAATACTTATTATCCGCAATTATTTCCTGTATCAATGAATACATAAGATTCTCAGAGTCATATTCTGATATCTTTTTATATTTCTGCAAATATGCTATTCTTTCCTCAGTATACTGCTTGTAAAGATAATCAAAGATTGAATAAATCTTACTCTCAACAACTTCAAAATTATTATATTGAATGTAATCTATTAAATCTGTTATATTGTGTTCTTTTGACTGCTCATTTCCAGTCACAACCAACATCAGTTTCTTTTTTGCCCTTGAAACTGCAACATTAATCAAATACGGATCATCCGCAAAATCTGATATTTCATCATCTACAGTGGATATAATAATATTGTCTTTCTCCTTGCCCTGAAACTTATGTACGGTAGCTGCATCAATATCTGTTATCTCCCTGTTCAATGCTTCAACCTGATTCCTGTACGGAGCAATAATCCCCGTTTCTTCCGGGTTGAAATTATATTTAGGCATAATTTCATTTTTTATAACATCTATCTGACGCTGACTGTAATGATTTCGTTCATGATTCCCGGCAACTGTTTTCACCACTGACAAAACATCATCTTCGCCATTATCCTTTGTCATAATAATCAGTTCACCACGATAAAATTTCTGATTGCAGAAATTAATTATTTTAGGATGACACCTATAATGCTCTCGCAATAATGTCTGTGTTACATCAGGCATAATATCCAGAATTGACTGCAAAAAGCTCTTTGTAAACTGATATCCTTCTTTCAGATTATATGTATCAAATATAGCTTTTGCTCTGACCCTCATATCTTCTGTAACAACATTTGGAAGCTGCTTAGTATCTCCCACAATAACCACATTTCTCGCACAAGAAAGTGCTAAAGCCCCTGTTGCAATATCTACCTGTGATGCCTCGTCCATAATAAGATAATCATATACCACATCTGAATTCAGACTATTTCTCGATGAAAATGTGGTACTTAATATAACCGGATACTCCTTCAATACATCATTGGATTCCTTCCACAGATTATCCTCACTAAATACTCTCCGGCTGTCGTTCCCTTCATATCTTCTTGCCAGCTTGTCTTTTAGTAAAATCATTGAATTGTCACATAAATCGTCAAGCAAATGCTTATCAACACCGTTTAAATATCCCTCAATATCTGAAATCTGCTTAGATAATTCTTTTTCTTTTGCCTTATAATACATAGCCTGAAATGTTGTAATTATCTTTGAAAATTCCTGCTTATAAAAACTCCAGTGTGTTATGCCATACTTGAAAAATGTCTTTATTTTAAACCAGAATCCTATTGTCTTTTTCTCCTCTGATATTGCCTGACACTCCTGCCATAACATCATCCATTGTTTTGATGATAACATTTTCTTGCACTTTATATTATCTGTATTAACATCGGATTCTTCAACATACTGGTTAAAATATTGCTGTTCTGTAACTAATTGAGATAATTCCTGCCTTAAATAAGCAAGTTTTTCCTGTTTATCAAAAAATTCTTTTAACCTAGCGGATTGCTCTGATATTTTCTTACGCATTTCACCAAATTCTTCAGACATTTTCCAAGTTAAAAAATCAGGATAAGATGAATCCTGATGCTCAACAAATGTTTTCTTATTTTTAGAACTTCCCAATGTTGCAGCAACAAATCCCAGATTATACTGTGGCGAAGACAGTTTGTCATATACATTTTCAGTTGCAGAATTATTATTAGATACAATCTGTACCGTTTTGTCCTGCATCAATATATTAGCGATAATATTTAATATCGTCTGTGTTTTACCTGTTCCCGGCGGTCCCTGTATTACACTTATCTGATTCTCCATCGCATTTTTTACAGCATTATACTGACTGTTATTACAGCCAAATGGAAATATCGGAACATATTCTCCCCCTCTTTTACCAGTATTCAATAAAGAAGGATTCAAATATTTCGCTAATGCAACCTCATTACCAACATAAGTAATTTTATCAAATCTTTTAGGTAATAATTTTTCCCCCGTCTCTTCATTTCTAATATTACTCAATTCAGCAATCTGCTTTATATATTGGAATACATCGGCAGACCTTTTATCATTCAGGCACGACTCCGCAATATGTAAATCGTGCTCATGGTAATCCCGTTCACTGCCGTCTTTAAAACAAATATGCCAATAAGACTCCTGTCTGCCTCTGAACACAGATATTGCATCTATATCAAAAAACTCCCGTCCCTCTCTGCTAATACGATACGACTTAGGATTTAAAACATCCGGCTTAGTTAATTTCTCAACATTCATATATGCATAGAGATAGCTTTTCCCATTATTAAATTTCACGTTCCATTTATGTACATTGGTATCGTACACACATGACATTACTTCGGTTGTCTTTATCTCACCCTTGATAATAATCATATAATATCTTATATCCATTTAGGCCTCACTGTTTCTGGTTGTTATTATATTAATCTACATTAAAAATTGCATAACAAAAGTTACTGTACTAATTATACAGCTTATCAATGCTATTATAATAGAGCTGAATGCATATATCTTATTAGAATCTTTCTCATTCGAAAATTGTTTTGCTGATATTATTATTACACTTGCAAAAAACAAACAATATATAACAATTACACCTATCCATAGAAGAGCTGTCACTTGTAATTTTCCAATACCACTTATGATACCAATTACACCAACCAAACTGATTAGTTGTAAAACTGCACCTATGCCATACATTATCAAACTTATTATAAGAGTTAACATATTATCATAAATATTATCCTTTAACTTAAACTTTTTGCGTATTCTCCATGGAAAAAATAGAACATTTAGAAAGTATTGCACCCATTCATATTTCTTATAATCTTTAACTTTATGCTCTGGCTCATTCTCGCTTCTAGATTCATTTTCTATCCTTTTTAACGCCTTATAGTATGCCTCGGCATATATATCAATTAATTCTTCCTTGGTAAGGTCATCTTTCTGTATTCCTAATTCTTCTAATTTATAACCATTATTTTTTATTAATTTTCTGTTTCTTTTATTTTTTGTCAATATACATTCCCCTTTGTACTATTTTACTTTACATTCAGCTTTATCAACCTGCTCAATATAATAATCAAGCAATTCATATATCCAATCTTTTAAATTAGAAAAATGATATCCTATCTTCTCAGCCTTATCTGTATTTATACTGTATTCTGGCTCTCCATTATATGGTGCTTCTTCTCCATTCTCACTTAAAACTGCACATTTTCCTGTCTTTTCTTCAACATAGGCAATCACTTCACGAAGCGAAATTGTTCCCGAAGCACTTCCGTTAATTGCACCATTAACATTTTTATCCACTAAATATGCAATAAAATCTCCTGCTTCATCTGAACGGATATAACTCATTTGATAATCTATATTGTCTATATACATCCGTTCTGATTTAATGACATGTTCTACATAGAATAAAAGTCTTTTTGTATAATCATCTTTTCCTATTGCAAATGGATACCTGACAGCAATCCAGTTTTTTCCCGGATATTTCTGCCATAATGCGTACTCAGCCTGTCTTTTTATCTGCTCATATGGAAATTCTTTTCTGTCACACCACACAAAATCCTTAGAATATCCATCAAAATCAGATTCCACAGTATTCATATGTTTTGGATTATAAACTGATGTACTAGACATATATATGTATTTGTCGCAATCAACATAGTCCATAACATACCTTATATCATTAGAACAATACGCGATTTTATCAATAACTACATCAAAATGCTTTCCTTGTAATGCCTCTCGCATACTTTCTTCATTTGTCCTTTGAATGGTAATGCGCTCTACTTTGTCTCCATATGAATCTGGTGTTTTGCCTCTTGTTGCTATTGTTACTGCATGTCCTTGTTCTAAAAGCTTATTAACCATATGTATACCAAAATATCTTGTTCCGCCTATTACTAATATTTTCATTTGCAATTCTCCATTTCTTTTTATAAAAATTGTTTTAATCTATTAAATAATTGTTCTTGAATTCCATTCCAACCATCGATATAACCTACTCTTTTTATTAAATTGTCCTCATATAAAATAGCATTTATTTCCAACTTTTCTAAAATCACAAGCCGATACAAATAACTCATTTTAATAGCATATAAAACTGATTCTCTACCATCCAATGCAGGCTTTCTTTGATTAATTTTTATATGCATAATATTGACACGAGTATTTACCAGACAAGAAAGAATTTTTTCCAGGTCAAACTCTATTTCATTTCTAAAAAGAGTTTTTCCATAGCAATTGATAATTGTCCTAAGACATGGTTTTAATTTTCCATTTTCATTAGGATATTTTTGCAATTTTATATCTTCACTTTGAATTATCTCCATTAACGACTCAGAAAGTTCTACAAGAAATGCACACTTCACATCATTCGTGAATCCAGCAGAACTTGTCGCATATAAATACATCTGATTAACAACTCCTAATTCATCCAATAAAATTCTCCATTTATCAAATAATTCAGATGACAAAATATCTTCATATTTTAAGAGTCTATCACTGAATATTGAAATAAAGTTTGCAGACGAAAAGTAATGTAATCTTTGTATTTTAAAGTGTTCTACTAAGGCATTATATGAATTAGTGCTTTCTCTTCCATATATTTCTATAGCCTCCAAATCAAGAAAAACTCCATCAAATATCTGCAATAATCTTTCTAATTCTTGCAGTAACGAATATAACTTTTTAGCTTCAATTTCTTCTTCGCAAGTAAAAGTTATAATCCTATTCCCTACTTCTTCTATGCAAACCTTTATCATTGGCATTACAGATATTGTAAATTCATATGGTGCAGCACATCTTAACATGCCATTTTTTACACTATATATAGCCTTTAAGCTATCACACTTTATTGAAATATCCATTTTTTCTCCAAACTGCTATAAATACTTTTCATAATAGTTTCAATCACCCAAATACAGCCATCACCTGCTCATATTTCACCTTGTAAATCTCTTTACTTTCGTCTGACAGCTTGTTATAGCTCCGTTCAAGCTTTTTCCTCACAAATTGCGCCCCTGCTCTATATCCATCTTTCTTTCAACATAAGCTAAATAAAGTAAACTTGGCACACTATCGAAATGTGAAATTGCATCGGCATCTGCAACACACAATTCTTCAATGCTGGTTCTCCCCAGCTTTACACTCCCTCTATGATTTAAAATACACTTTTGTACTAACGCCGTTTTTTCTTTATCATAATTCAGTTCATTTAAAATCTCTTTAGCAATATCTGCTCCATATTTATGATGTTCCTCATACATTGCATAATCAGTTATTGAAGCTATATCATGTAACCATGCTGCTATAATCACAGTTTCTTTGTCAGCACCATATTTTTCTGCCAGTATCTCTGCATTTTTCACCACTGCTTCAATGTGATAATAGCACCCCATTCCAAATTTGTTAGTTGGTTGCTTGCACCTGTGATATACTTCTTTCTGTAAATATTCTATGATATCAGTTCTCATTTTTTATTCCTCTGAAATTCACATATCTGTAAATAGCTATCTCTATGTCCCTCTATTTTTTTATACTTTCAGTTATATCTTTGAAAGAAGAAATCATATCTACTACGTTGCCCATCTTTCGTGCTTTTTTCCTTGCTATTCTTCTAGAGTCTCCTGATATGGTTGAAAAATCATATGTGAATTTTTCAATAATTTTCTTAATTACCCACACAACAAGAGCTGTTGTCAAAAGCGGTATAATATATGGCATAAATATAATAATTGCTTGCAACATGCCATCCATAATCGCTTTATTCATCATTTCTCCTATATTTACCAAATCTCAATCTCCTCTCTTCGTATAATGTATCATCAACAAAATTTTTCATCTGTAAATACTTTTCTATCAATTTCGGCTGTATCAAAGGGTATGTCCAATTCTCAGGCAACTTATCCATAAGAACAACCTTCTCCATTTCGCTATGTAATTCTTTCGCAAATTCCGTTATCTCTGCAAAACAAAGCAGTCCAAATGTTTCCTCACCAGTATTATTTACTCTTGTCTTACCCGTTACTGAATATACACATATTGGTTTTATCTCAAATTTGACAGCTCCTGTTTCTTCCTGTAATTCTCTTTTTGCTGTTTCAACAATATTTTCTCCAGCTTCTCTGTGTCCTCCTGGCACTTCGTATGTGTCTCTTTCTTTATGTTTGCAAAACACCCACTTGCCATTGCTCTGTGAGATGATTACTGCAAATTTTAATAATGAATCATCCACTGAATCATAAAACTTGACTTCTAGCATATCTCTTTTCCCTTCTCCACATAAATCCAATTAAATCTGCTTTGAAACAAAATGTACAATTTCTTTCCCCGGCTCAAAAATATATGGTATCAACTCCAAAGGATATACCTTAGTACCTTTCTTTAAATCCTCTAGCGGAACCCAGCAGAAATCCAAATCAATTCTCTCATTATCCAGCTCATCATATCCACGAAACACTCCATCTAATGGAATATTATCATCGACCAGATGCACATTATAATATAAGCTTATCTGATGACACGGTCTTTTACCCCATGGAAAATAGATTTCACCTATTGCTAATAGATTATCTACCTCAATCTTAGCATGAATCTCTTCTTCAAATTCTCTTTTTAGCGTTTCCATACTTGTTTCCATCGCTGCAACATGTCCGCCGATAATTGCATAATTGTCATTTTTCGGACGTTGTAACAGAATTTTCCCTTCATGTATCAATATACCGCCAACTCTGTATGAAAACACAAAATCATCAGTTTTAAATAGAATATCCACTTAACCACCTCCAACCTGTTCATAAAACTTGTAGTAAAAATATATTTATAAGATCATAAATTTCCTGGTGCAAATGTATCTTTCTCACATATAAGGTAAATGTCTTTATTCATTTTCCCCTCAAAATATTGCTTCAAATTCATATTGGAATTCCACTTGTCCTGCGGATAAAAGCCATACCTTTTCTTTACGTCATTCATCCTATTTTCTATATCAAGAACTCCTTCCGCTCCTGCCAAACAATCGCACAATTGAATTAACCGGTCATATTCATCATATATGGTCTTTGCTAATTCAGTTTTTATAATTGTCAATTCTTCATCTGTAACATCAAATTTTCCGATGTATTCATCTATCGTATGATTATTAAAAGAATGGGTTAAACATATCTTTGCTACTTCATCATATCCCAATGATTTCATATATACGTATCCATCATAAACATGTCCAAGATGTCTTACACCAAATTTTCTTCCTATATCATGTAGTAAACCTAATATATATGCTTTCTCAACATCCATATCACCACATGCACTTGCTATTTTTTCTGCACAGTGTGCTGCTGTTAAACAATGTTTTCCCCAAGGTCCCGGATTAAATAATAACCCATCACGAATTAACTTCAGTGCTTCTTCTCTTGTTGGCAACATAGCTTGTACCTTCTTCCTTTTTTTTTTACCTTTTCAAAACTGATAACTTCATTACTCTCCCCACAAATAGAGCCAAACTAGAGCCATTTGAGAAAACAAATGCCGGAAACCCGCATAAATACAGGCTTTCGGCATTTCTGTCCGTTATTCAAACTCTTTTTTCTGGTTTGATTTTTCATGTAAATTTGTTGTTATCACGTTCCAAAAGTGTATCATTTTGATACGGTTTTGTTTCTTGTTAATATGGTTTCAAAGCTGCTGTACCCAAATTGTACCCATCTACAACTTACGAAGCATATTTATTTAACCGTATAATAAAACGATCTTTTGCCTCATCTGTATAGTTTTTAATATGCATCTTAAAATACTCAATAGCACCAATACAATCACCCTTTTTAGCTCTAATCAAAGAATCCATGCAAACAATGTTATCATTATATCTCTGCCTCAATTCAACCTTTTTAAAATAGTCAGCAATATCTTGCATGGTTTTTATATCACCAAATTTCTCTGCGATATCAAATTTAACCAACCTCGCATAATGAATATTTTCATTCATTTCTATTGCCTGATTTATATATCCAATTGCTGCATCATAATCATTCTCCATAAAGGCAGCATATTGTGCTTTAAATCTAAGCGTTAATTCTTCCGATATTTTGCTACCAATACTTTCTATGTTTTCAATTAATTCTTGCAAAATCTTCTTTTTATTATCAACATTGTCGGATTTTATTACACAAGTAAAATATGCCTGTATATGATATGGATTATCCTTATAATTTTCATAATTTAACCTTGCTAATTCCAATGCCGATTCATAATCTTGCATTCCGATATATATCTGTACCTTCTCTCGTTTTGCTTTAGAAAAATTTTCCCTTAACTTTAAACTATTATTGATTCGTTCTAGAGCTTTATCAAATCTTCCAATCTGTCTATAATAAAATCCAAATAAAAATTCATGATCAGCGCCTTCTATCTTCATTACTTCATCCTTAAACCGGTCTTTTCTAAGTTTGGCTAATGCTGAGCACAATAAATATCTTATTTCAAAAATAATTCGTTGATCCATAAATGAAGAACCTTGCAATGCCTTATCAGCAAATTGTACAACCTCATTATTTTTACCAAAATTATATAAATCATTCATTATTTTCAAATAAATTGATGGAATAATATATTTACTATCAATATCAATTCCTTCAATTAATGAAGTTTTCAAACTATGCAATAGTTCTGGGACATCATAATCTCTATCGTCAATGTTATTTACAAAATCATGTACATTTTCTTTGAGCCTTTTCTCATGTGCTTTGGAGATTTTGTATTCGCTTCGCTGAAGATAATCCCTTATTGTATCATTTACCCTAATATATTCACGTAATACACCTACATATTCACATATTCCTCGATAATATAATTCATCAATATAGTTCATATACTTAAAGGAATCTGATACAATAGACATTAAATAGCTAATACTGATATAATCAAAAGATCCAATTAGAGCCAAAAATTCCATCAACTCCCCATTCTCTCTCACATCTTGCAACATAATTGCTGCTTTTCGGTTGCTGAAATATGTAACATCATTAATATTATTGTAGAAATATTGCCATCCTTGATTTTTAATCATTGAAACAGCAAAAAAGACTTGCTCCGGCAAACCTGTCAAAAGATTACTTACTATTTTTGTATTCTCTGTGTCCAAATTTACATTTTCCAATTCAAGATATCTTTTTAATAATCCATTTCTTTCCTTAATATCCAATTCTGGCAAGGCAATATCGTATACACGCTCTGATTTTAATCCTTTAACAAAATATCTAAATTTACAAACCAATAAAAATGTAATTTTACTTTTAACATCCAAATCTTGAATGGCATCATCAAACCATTCTGCCATTTCTCCCTCATGATTCACAATACATCCATTATCAATAACAAATACCAATTCCCTACTTTTTTGCAATTGAACAATAATATCTCTTAAAAGAGAGACTTTAGTCTTCATATCCATACTTGCAACTAATTCAATTGTAATTTCAACATCAGTAATAAATCCAAGATCATACAATTTCAAAATGCAATCTTCTATACTTTCATCAGATCTTAATACAATATACGAAAATGGAAAAGTTTCCTTTACAATATTACTTTTATACAAACTGTGTTTCAAGAAGGTTCTCCTTCCTATTCCTTCAAGTCCCGATGCAATAATTGCCACTGGTGTTTCTTTATCAAAGTCATCCATTCTTTCTTCAAAATTTCGTAAATATTCATTACGTCCAACAAAAAGTAGATTCCTTTCTTTTAACTTAGGATGTTTTTCATAAGAAATCTCTATCATACGTTGTCTAATGACATTAGACGCTTTTGTTTGGCTACATATTCTCTGAATATTATATTCTTGTCGCATCCATGTAGGAATTCTATCATCGTCATATTTCACAATTGCATCTATAATAATTGGACAAATCTGATACTTTTTCTTCTCTTCAGCTATATCCTCAACCTTTTTTAGTTCATCTTGTACCCACTGTGAGGCCAAAGCTTTGTCAGACAAAAAAATCACAAACAAATCTGTTACTCCTAATTGATAATATATCTCTTCAATAGTTTTTCTGCCTTCTTGAAACACCACATTATCAATCACGACACTATCTTCTCCTAGAGCCTTTACCAATTTCTTATATACAATGTTTACATACCATTCCTTATCCTCACTACTATGTGATAAAAAAACTTTTGCCATCTGCATTTTCCTCCGTATATTTTATTAATAAGAAGCATATACTCATATCATGAAAACATATACATTTTATCCCGTTCCTAGCGAACATTATCAATTTATAACGCTCAAAAATTGCATTGTATACCTAAATAATATCTTTATATGTTCATCTGCTTATTCAATTATACTCTCATACACTATCTTAGGCAAACAATTATACATTTATAATTTAAATGGTCAGAAAATTTTTACTACAACTTTTCCTAACACTTTAAAAGAAATATCATATATACATTTTACAAATTCCATCTATTTTAATACTTCAACAAAAACAAGCAATTCCAATTAATTATGAAGCAATATAGTATTTACCGATTGATACTATTCAAATATTCTCGTAATATCCTGATACCAATTTACCACCCGATAAATCTCTACTACCTCTTTACC